>Ga0160433_100174_pt1 | contig 54074 bp, 57 predicted proteins | sample HID1972K_E0MG_FD_108235 | JGI IMG/M metagenome (GOLD analysis project Ga0160433, IMG submission 108235) | Enriched pill bug-associated microbial communities from UW Madison campus, WI, USA - HID1972K_E0 MG | ecosystem: Host-associated > Arthropoda: Insects > Digestive system > Unclassified ...
ACCCATCATCGCCAGCAGGCCGACACCGGCACCAAGATGATCCACGTCGGCAAGCGCACCAAGAGCAAGATCATCAGCAAGGGCATCAGCGCCGGCCACGGCCAGAACACCTACCGTGGCCTGGTGCGCGTGGACCGCAACGCCGACGGCGCGCGCAACTATACCCAGTGCGATTCGCTGCTGATCGGCAAGAAATGCGGCGCGCACACCTTCCCGTACATCGAGGTCAAGAACCCCGGCGCGACGGTCGAGCACGAGGCCACCACCTCGAAGATCTCCGACGACCAGCTGTTCTACTGCCGCGCACGCGGCATCAGCCAGGAAGACGCGGTGTCGCTGATCGTCGATGGCTTCTGCAAGCAGGTCTTCCGCGAACTGCCGATGGAGTTCGCGGTGGAAGCCAAGAAGCTGCTGGAAGTGTCGCTGGAAGGCTCGGTCGGCTGATCGCCCGCCCTGCACCGCTACGCAACGAACCTACCTTACCGGCAGGCGCCTGCCTGCCACACGGAAACCCCACCATGCTGAAGATCGAAAACCTCCACGCCCGCATCGGCGGCAAGGAAATCCTCAAGGGCCTGTCGCTGGAGGTGAAACCCGGCCAGGTGCACGCCATCATGGGCCCCAACGGCGCCGGCAAGTCCACCCTGGGCAACGTGCTGTCCGGCCGCGAAGGCTATGAGGTCAGCGAAGGCAGCGTCCGCTTCGAAGGCGCCGACCTGCTCGAACTGGAACCGGAGGACCGCGCCGCCGCCGGCCTGTTCCTGGCCTTCCAGTACCCGGTGGAAATCCCCGGCGTGAACAACACCTACTTCCTGCGCGCCGCACTCAACGCGCAGCGCAAGGCGCGTGGCGAGGAAGAACTGGACTCGATGCAGTTCCTGAAGCTGGTCCGCCAGAAGCTGGCCGTGCTCCACCTGAAGGATGAACTGCTGCACCGTGGCGTCAACGAAGGCTTTTCCGGCGGCGAGAAGAAGCGCAACGAGATCTTCCAGCTGGCCGTGCTGGAGCCGAAGCTGGCGATCCTCGACGAGACCGATTCCGGCCTGGACATCGACGCGCTGAAGAGCGTTGCAGACGGCGTCAACGCGCTGCGCAGCGCCGACCGCTCGTTCCTGGTCATCACCCATTACCAGCGCCTGCTGGATTACATCAAGCCCGACGTCGTGCACGTGCTGGCCGACGGCCGCATCGTGCAGTCCGGCGGACCGGAACTGGCGCTGGAGCTGGAGAAGCACGGCTACGATTTCCTCAAGGACCGCGTGGTGCCGGAGGCGGCGGTCTGATGAGCGCACTGCTGGATTCGATGGCCAAGGCCTTCTGCGGCAGCGATGCGCGCCGGGACGTGCTCGATGCCGCGCTGCGCGACGGCCTGCCCGGGCCGCGTACCGAAGCGTGGAAGTACACCTCGCTGCGCCAGCTGGAACGACGCAGCTTCGCCGCGGCACCGCTGGCGCCGCCGGCGCTGGATGCCGCGCTGGTGGCCGACATCGCCGCGCCGCGGCTGGTGTTCGTCAACGGCCGCCTGGATGCCACGCTGAGCGATACCGGCAACCTGCCGGCGGGCGTGCAGCTGCAGGCGCTGTCGGCCGTGCTGGCCGAAGGCGAGGACAGCGCGCGCTTCCTGGCGCGCCGTTACGAACGCAGCGATGAGATCTTTGCCCGGCTCAACGCCGCGCTGGCCGACGAAGGCGTGGTGGTTCGCGTCGAAGAAGGCGTGCAGGTCGAGGTGCCGCTGCAGCTGGTGTTCGCCAGCGTGGCCGGCGACGGCGACCTGGCCTGGCACCATCGCCACCTGCTCGAACTGCGTACCGGCGCCAGCCTGGGCGTGGTCGAACACCGCCTGCACGTCGGCGACGCCGCGCACCTGGACAACACCGTGGTGCACGTGCACGTGGCCCGCGAGGCGGTGCTCAAGCATGCGCGCCTGCAGGCCGGCAGCGCACGGCAGACCAGTTTCCTGCGCACCGATGCGGTGCTGGCACGGGACGCGCAGTACCACCGCGTCGACCTGGAACTGGGCGCCGCGCTGAGCCGCCACGAACTCAACGTCCGCCTGGAAGGCGACAACGCCCGGCTGACCGCCAATGGCGTACTGCTCGGCAACGGCCGCCGCCACGTCGACACCCGCCTTGGCATCGAACACATCGCACGCGACACCGGTGCCGAGCTGCTGTGGCGCGGCGTGGCCGCCAACCGCAGCCGCGTGGTCTTCCATGGCGGCATCCACATCCGCGAAGGCGCCGACGGCACCGATGCCAACCTGTCCAACAAGAACCTGCTGCTCTCGCCCGACGCCGAGATCGACACCCAGCCGACGCTGGTGATCGACGCCGAGGAGGTCAAGGCCGCGCACGGTGCGACGGTCGGTCAACTCGATGCCAATGCGCTGTTCTACCTGCGCTCGCGCGGGCTGCCGCAGGCGCAGGCACAGGCCCTGCTCAGCGCCGCGTTCTGCCATGAGCCGCTGAAGGTGCTGCCCGACGCGCTGCGCGGGCAACTGGCGCGCCAGCTGGATCGTGCGCTGGCCGAGGCGGGCGTGGCATGAACCTGTCCACCCCGCGCGCGCAGGCCGATGCCAGCGTGGCCCCGGACTGGGATCGCGTACGCCTGGACTTCCCGCTGCTGATGCGCGAAGTGCACGGCAAGCCGCTGGTCTACTTCGACAACGCCAACACCGGACAGAAGCCGGTGCAGGTGATCGGTGCGCTGGACGAGTTCTACCGGCGTTACAACGCCAATGTCAGCCGTGCGGTGCACGCGCTGGGCACCGAAGCGACCGATGCCTACGAGGGCGCGCGCAACAAGCTCGCCCGCTTCCTCAACGTGCGCGCCAACGAACTGGTGCTGTGCAGCGGCACCACCTTCGCCCTCAACCTGGTGGCCTATTCGTGGGCGCTGCCGCGGCTGAAGGCCGGCGATGTCATCCTGGTCTCGCGCATGGAGCACCACGCCAACATCGTGCCGTGGCAGCTGGTCGCCCAGCGCACCGGCGCCAGCGTGCGCGTGGCCGAGATCACCCCGGACGGCGCGCTGGACCTGGACGCGCTGCGCGCGGCGATGACGCCGGAGGTCAAGCTGCTGGCGGTGGCGCATGTGTCCAACGTGCTCGGCACCGTCAACCCGGTCCGCGAGATCTGCCGCGAAGCCCGCAAACGCGGCATCGTCACCGTGGTGGATGGCTCGCAGGCGGTACCGCACCGCAAGGTCGACATCGCCGCCATCGGCTGCGATTTCTATGCGATCACCGGCCACAAGATGTGCGGGCCGACCGGCACCGGCGCACTGTGGGCCCGTCGCGAACACCTCGACGCGATGCCGCCGTTCCTGGGCGGCGGTGAGATGATCAAGGAAGTCAGCTTCGACGGCACCGTGTTCAACGACGCCCCGCACAAGTTCGAGGCCGGCACGCCCAACATCGCCGGTTTCATCGGCCTCGGCGTGGCGGTAGATTACCTGGACGCGCTGGGCCTGCCGAACGTGGAAGCACGCGAAGCCGAACTGCTGGCGCACTTCACCGAAGAGCTGCGCAGGATCGACGGACTGCGCATCTTCGGCAACACACCGGACAAGGCCGCCGTGGTCTCCTTCCTGATCGAAGGCGCGCACGCCCACGACCTCGCCACCCTGCTCGACCTGGAAGGCATCGCGGTTCGCTCCGGCCAGCACTGCGCGCATCCGCTGCTGCAGTATTACGGCGTGGCCGCCACCTGCCGCGCGTCGCTGGCGTTCTACAACACCCACGAGGAAATCGAACGCTTCATCGTGGCGTTGAACAAGGTCCGCAGACTGCTGGCCTGATCGCCTCGGCATCGACCCGCATGACGACGCCGCGGCTTTCCGCGGCGTTTCCGTATGCGCGGCCTGCGGCGCGGGCACCGGATTCCTGCATGCCCGCCGGTGCACGAAAGCGGCCGGTGCCGCATCGGGCGCGGATGACGCCGCCAGCTGCTGACCGCCATCGCGTGCCATGGAACACTGCACTGGAGCCCGCGATCGGCAGGCTTCCGCCACGGCTGCAGGAGACACGCCCATGCTTCGCCACCACGTCATGTCGTTCCTGGTTTCCCTCCTTCCGTTGACCGCCGCGGCGGTGCCGTGCGAATCGCTCCTGCACAGGCAGGTCGTGGCGATCCGCGAAACGGGCAGGACCGTCGCCTTCGATTTCCCTGTCCTTCCTGCCGAACTTGGCGCTTCAGAGAAGCGGGATGCCCGGGAAGAGGCCTATCGCGCCTGGGTACGCTCCCATCCACTGACTGACGCCCGCGCACTTCTGCAGAACAGCATCGATGTCCGCCGCAGAGCGCTGGCCCGGTTGCCAGCGGATGACCCCTTTCGCCTTACCCTGCTGGCCGACATACGCCAGCTGACGCGGATCCTCTCCGGAGAGATTGGCCGGGTTGCGCCTCCTTCCTGCCTGCAGGACGTCGCCTTCCGGGAATTCCTGGATGTCGTGGACCTGACCGTGCATCCGCAGGAGTTCGGCGCCTACGTCTTCACCCGCGAAGGGCGGACCCGCATGGTCGGAGACTTCGACCTGGTTACGGAGGACGGAGGCGGCGCGCCGCTCTCGCGTACGCTTGGAGAAGAAACGCAGCGCCTGCTGCGCGAAGGCTGGACATTGGAGGCCCATCTGCATAACCACCCATTCGTCTTCGACAATCCTTATGGCGACGTGGGAGGAACACCCGCGCCGAGCGGGCCTGACGTCGCCACGTACAGGTCCATCGTCCCGCGTCGGGCCTGGATAACCAATGGCATCGACGTGATCGAGATCGACCGGTCCGAGTTTCCCCTGCTGGATTGACGCGGATGAACCACGGAATTCGGCACGGTTCCTGCCACCCGGCGCGTGCCGATCTACAATAACGGTCCATGAGCATGCTGACTTTCCGCGCCGCCACGCCGGCCGACATCCCCGCCCTGATCGCCCTGGTGACCTCGGCCTACCGCGGCGATGCCAGCCGCGCCGGCTGGACCACCGAAGCCGACATCCTGGACGGCGCCCGCATCGACGCCGAAGGCCTGCAGGCCGACCTGGACCGGCCACGCTCGACCATCCTGCTGGCCGAGCACGAAGGCCGGCTGGTGGCCTGCGCGCACGTGGCCGATGATGATGGAAAAGGCTACTTCGGCATGTTCTCGGTCGATCCGCAGCAGCAGGGCGGCGGTATCGGCAAGCAGGTCCTGCAGGCTGCCGAAGCCCATGCCGCGCGCGAGTGGGGCGTGCCGGTGATGCAGATGACCGTGATCGATGTGCGCGAGGAGCTGATCGCGTTCTACGAGCGGCGCGGCTACCAGCGCACCGGCATCAGGAAGCCTTTTCCGTATGGCGACGAGCGCTTCGGCATCCCCAGGCGCGACGACCTGCGCTTCGAGGTGCTGGAGAAGCCGCTGCCGGGAAACGGCGCATGAGCGCGGCCTGGACCTTCGTCTGTGCCAGCAACGAGCTGCTGCCCGGCGAAATGAAGAGCGTGTTCGACGAGGTCACCGGCACGCCGATCGTGGTGTTCAACCTGGACGGCGAGCTGTACGCGCTGGAAGACCAGTGCACTCACGAGGAATTCGAACTGTCCTCCGGTGAGTTCAACATCGCCGAAGGCAGTATCGAGTGCGTGCTGCATGGCGCGCGCTTCGACGTGCGTGACGGCCGCGCGCTGTGCGCGCCGGCGTACAGCCCGGTGCCGAAATTCCCGGTCAAGCGCGAGCACGACGCGGTGTGGACCCGCGACGACCGCGATTAAGCCGGGGCATCCCGGCTCATGCCGATGATGGCATGGCCGGCCCGGGCTGCTTCTGCTCGTGCAGCCACTGCGCCAGGTAGAGATCCAGCACCGGCAGGCCCACGCAGGTGACCAGCACCGGCCGGCGCAACGACGTGGGCGGATGCCCGACCAGTTCGTGCAGGTTGCGGATGCGGAACACCCCGGCGAGGTCACGCAGCCGCACGCCCTGCCGGGAAAAGAACAACGCCAGGCTCTGCGAGTTGCGGTGGCAGACGCTGGCCACGTCATCGCAGATCACCGAACCGCTGCCCAGTGCGCGCTCGATGAACGCTGCCGGCAGCTCATCGCCGCCCAGGTGCAGGACCACGACCTCCCCGGCCAGTGCCTCTTCCGGCATCACCGGCGCTGCAGCGTTGGTGGCGGTGACCACCAGATCCACCGACGGACGCTCCGCGGGCAATGTCGCGATCACCTCCATGCCGGTCCGCCGCGCGGCGGCCGCCGCGAAACGCCTGGCGCTGTCCAGCCGACGGCTGCACACCAGGATCCGTTCCACACGTCCAGGGTGGTGGGCACGCAGGTCATCGACCACACAGTCGGCGATCGGGCCGGCGCCGTACAGGCAGACCGAGATGGCCGGCTTGTGCGCCAGGGTCGCGCCCACCACCATCGACGCGTAGGCGCCGGTCCGCCGGGCCGACAGCTCGGTTCCATCGAACATCGCCAGCGGGCGCATGCTGAGCTTGTCGTACAGGATCACCAGCGACTGTGAGCGTGGCCGGCCCAGCCTGCGGTTATAGGCGTTCGAGCCGACGATCTTCACCGCGCAGTAGCGCGCGTTGGCGCTGACCAGCGCATTCAATTTCCAGTTCAGGCGCTCATCGGGCGGGCACAGTTCGGCCAGCGACTGTCCGACCAGCGGCAGCAGTTCGTCATCGCGTGGCTGCAGCACCGCCTTGCTGCCGTAAGCGATTCCCGCCGCCATGTCGGCCAGCGCACGACGCGCCAGCCGACCGGCCACATGGGCGTCCAGCCCGCCCGCGGCCACCGTGCGATCCAGCCAGTGTTCCATCATTCCTGCATCGCCTTCGCGGACCTGCGACATCGGAGCCACCTTCTGCTTTCGGAGAGAACTGGGGCTCACGCTATTCGGCACGCCCGCGGCATTCCCGGATCAAACCCACGGATGCGGTCGCCAACGACGAAACCTGACACGGCATCGCGACACGCCCCGACATGTCTGCTCCCGCAGCTCCCGCGGCTCCCGCGGCTGCCGCTCACCTCTTGATGTAGATGCGAATCGTTATCGTTCATGTTATCGTCACGCAACTTTCAGCCTCGGACGTTTTCCGCATGGCACTGCCCGTGCCCGCCGCTGCGCTCCATCGTGTCGCCCGTCGCGGGTGGCCGTTGCTCGTGGCCGCGCTGCTGACCGTCCTGCTGGGCTGGGCCGCACTGAATGAGGGCCACGGCACCGTTGCCGGGCCGGTCGGCGCGCAGACGGAGGCCATGCAGGCACCCGCCCCCGATGCCACCCCGCCGTCGGAACATGGCCTGATGCGCGCTGAAGCTGAGCCCGAACCAGGCCGCGGCGGCAAGCCATCGTCATTGCCCCCGGCATACGCCAGGCACGGGGCATCCCTCCACGCGTGTGCGGCCATGTCGCCGGCAGCCGCGCTGCCGTTCCCGCTGCGGCCATTGCGCCAGCCCCCTGGCCAGGCGCCCCCCGCGCGGGCCTGATACCGATCGACCGGAGTGCCCGCAGGCGCCTGGCCGATCTTCCGCACTCCGCGATTTCCTTGCTGCATTTAACTGCCTGCCGCGCCGGCGCTGCCGTCGCTGGCGGTTTTTCCCTTCCCGTATCCCGGAATGTCATTACCCATGAGCCCGATCAAGAGCCGCAAGCACGCCTCTCCGCCCCGTTCCCTGCCACTGGCCACGGCCAGCCTCGCCGCAGGCCTGGGCCTGGCCGTACTGCCCGCGCTGGCCCACGCCGAAGCCACCGACAACGCGCGGACCCTGGACAAGATCGACGTGCACGCCACCGCCGGTTACAAGGCCGACAAGCTGGCTTCGCCGAAGTTCACCCAGTCGCTGCAGGACACGCCACAGACCATCCAGGTCATCACCAGCGACCTGTTCAACCAGCAGGGCGCCACCACCCTGGCCGAAGCGTTGCGCAACAGCCCCGGCGTGGGCACCTTCTTCGCCGGTGAAAACGGCAATACCAACACCGGCGACACCATCTACATGCGCGGTTTCGATACGTCCAGCAGCATCTTCGTCGATGGCGTGCGCGACCTCGGCTCGATCTCCCGCGACGTGTTCAACACCGAGCAGGTGGAGGTGGTGAAGGGGCCGGCCGGCACCGACAACGGCCGCAGCGCGCCGACCGGCGCGATCAACATGGTCAGCAAGCAGGCCAACCTGCACGACAGCATCGCCGGTACCGCTTCGCTGGGCAGCGACCAGCAGCGCCGCGCCACCGCCGACTGGAACCAGGCCCTGGGCACCACCAGCGCGCTGCGCCTGAACGCCATGTGGCAGGACAGCGACCAGCCCGGCCGCGACCAGGTGAACAACAAGCGCTGGGGCATCGCGCCGTCGCTGGGTTTCGGCCTGGGCACCGACACCCGTTACTTCCTCAACCTGCTGTACGTGGAACAGGACAACACGCCGGACGGCTTCGTACCGACCATCGGCCTGCCCGGCTGGACCCCGCAGCCGGGCCTGGAACAGCTGGCAGGTCATCCAGTGGACCCGGAGAACTTCTACGGCACCCGTTACGACCATGACGATGTCACCGCGCGCATGGCCACGTTCCGCTTCGAGCACGACTTCTCCGATGCCCTGAAGCTGACCAACACCCTGCGCTGGGGCCGGACCGAGCAGGACTACCTGCTGACCGCCTTCATGTCCACCGGCGGTACGGCCACCAACCCGCAGGCCGGCAACATCCGGTGGACGGACATCAACGACCTGTCCAGCTACACCCTGGCCCGCAGCAACCCGACCTTCAAGGACCAGGAAAACACCATCCTCACCGACCAGCTCAACCTGCGCGCCGACTTCACCACCGGCCGCGTGCGGCACAACCTGAGCACCGGCCTGGAACTGACCCGCGAAGAACAGGAAAGCTGGGGCGTCGCCAGCACCGGCGCGCTGGCCGCGACCCGCCTGTATGCCCCGGACTGGAACAACGCCGGCGACCTGGCCTGGACGCGCAGCGGTGCCGGCAGCCATGGCAGGACCGAAACCGCCGCGTTGTATGCCTTCGATACCCTCGCCTTCGGTGAGCGTTTCCTGTTGACCGCCGGCCTGCGCGTGGACCGCTACAGAACCGAATACCGCAGCAGCGCGATCTGCGGTGGCAGCGGTCGTGGCGCGGTCAGCTGCGGCAGCCTGCCCAGCGGCAGCCTGGTGGAAACGGCCAATACCGATACCGAAGACACCCTGCTCAACTGGAAGCTCGGCGCGGTCTACAAGGCCAACGACGCGGTCAGCCTGTACGCCAACTACGCCCTGTCGCAGCAGCCCCCGGGCGGCGCCAACTTCCAGCTCAGCGATGCCGCGGGCAACGCCAACGGCGTCAACGCCGATCCGCAGAAGGCGCGCACGTTCGAGGTCGGCACCAAGTGGAACGTGCTGGACGACGCACTGGCGTTGAACCTGGCGCTGTTCCGCACCGACGTGACCAACGAGATCAACAGCCAGGTGCTGGACGACAACGGCAATCCCACCCAGACCGGCGAAAAGCAGGTGCAGGGCGTGGAGCTTTCGGCGGTGGGCAGGGTCACCAGCAACTGGTCGGTATCGGCCGGCTACACGCGCATGGACACCAAGGTGGTCGAGGGCGCCAACGTGGCCAGTGACGGCACGCGCGGCCTGACCTACACCCCGGACGAAGCGTTCACCGGCTGGACCAGCTATGCCCTGCCGCATGGCCTGACCATCGGCGGCGGTGCGCGCTACTCCGGCCGCATGCGTCGCGGCACCGACGGCGCGGTCGGCACCCCGGCGTTCACCCGGTCCTACACCGTGTACGACGCCGTGGTGTCCTGGGCGGTCAACGACAGCCTGGTCCTGCGCTTGAATGGCTATAACCTGTTCGACAAGCAGTACGTGGCCGCCATCAACAAGAGCGGCTACCGTTACACCCCGGGTGCCCCACGCACCTTCCTGCTCAGCGCGGATTTCCGTTTCTGAGCCCGTGCGCGGGGGAGCCCATGTGCTCCTCCGCGCCCATCCGGACCTGTCCATGCTCCTGCATATCCCCAACATCCTGTCCGCCGAAGAAGTGCAGTACCTGCGCCAGCGCCTGGACGCGGCCGACTGGACCGACGGCCGCGAAACCGTCGGCGTGCAGGGCGCGCAGGTCAAGCGCAACGAGCAGCTGCCCGATGCTTCACCGGCCCGGGCCGAACTCGGCGCACGGGTGCAGGCGGCCCTGCAGCGCAGCCCGCTGTTCTTCGCCGCCGCGCTGCCGTTGAAGGTCCTGCCGCCCCGCTTCAACCGCTACCAGGGCGGCGGCACCTACGGTTTCCATGTCGACGGCGCGGTCATGGCTGATGGCGCCCATGGCCAGCTGCGCTCGGATGTGTCGTGCACGCTGTTCCTGTCGGCACCGGAGGACTATGACGGCGGCGAACTGGTGGTCAGCGATACCTATGGCGAACACGAAGTGAAGCTGCCCGCCGGGGACCTCATCGTGTATCCCTCCAGCAGCCTGCACCAGGTCAATCCGGTTACCCGCGGCGCGCGGGTGGCGTCGTTCTTCTGGGTGCAGAGCATGATCCGCGACGACGCGCGACGGCGCCTGCTGTGGGAGATGGACACCGCCATCGAGCAGCTGCGCCGCAGCCAGGCGGACGGCCAGGCCGTCTTGCAGCTCACCGGCGTGTACCACAACCTGCTGCGGCAGTGGGCCGAGACCTAAGAGCCGCAAGGGTAATCATTCTCATTTGCAACGGCAAACAACTCTCACTACAATCACGCCCTGTTCGCGCCTGATCGCCAGGCGCCCATCCGGGGCCCTCCTCCTTGTTCCATCCGCACCGCGATCATCGGCTTGGCATGACCATGCGCAGCCAGCGTCCCGCGCTGGCCAGCCTGCTGGCGTGGATCGCGGTGCTGTGCCTGGTCCTGGGCACGTTGCCGATGGCATCGCAGCCGTTGGCGGACATGGCACCGTCGCTGTTGCACCTGCCGGCGGAGCAGGGCGATGGCGAGGACACCCTGCACCGGCAGGCACCGGCCAAGCTGCGCCGCGTGCTGCTCCAGGCTGAACCGGGCGGCGCAACCCAGCCGCCGGCGAACACGATGGTCGCCCTGGCGTTCATGCCAGCGGCGCTGGACTTTGCGTCGGCCCCCATAACGGCGCCGATGGCCCCGCGCGGGTACGAAACCGACCGCCGCGTCGCGCACGAAGATACGCCGGGACGCCGCCAGCAGCGCGGCCAGGCACCTCCGCTGGCCTGATCGGATGCGGTTCGCCCTGCCCGGCTGGCCCGGGCGGCACGCGCAGCACCGATTCCCCGCCACTGTTTCCCGCCGCCCGTGACCGGGCGCCACTCCCGCCTGCGCCGCGCCATGCGCCCGGTACGGCGTGTCCTGCATCTTCTTCGAGGTTCCTGCCATGGCCAAGCGCCATCGTTTCCGTTCGTCTCCGTCCCGCCGCCTCCTGTGCGCCGCGCTCCTCGGCGCGCTCTCCGCGCCCGCCTTCGCCGATGTCGCCGACAGTGGCGCGCCACGCACGCTGGATACGGTGGTGGTCACCGCCGCCGGCTTCGAGCAGAAGATCACCGATGCCCCGGCCAGCATCTCGGTCATCACCCAGGAAGAGCTGGCCCGGCGCCCTTACATCACACTGCTCGACGCCGTGCGCGACCTGGAAGGCGTGGATGTCGGCGAAACCCGCGACAAGACCGGCCAGGGCACCATCTCGATGCGTGGCATGGGCTCGGACTACACCCTGATCCTGGTCAACGGCCGGCGCCAGAACAACCACGGCGACATCTACCCGAACAACTTCGGCGGCAACCAGTTCAACCACATCCCGCCGCTGGACGCGATCGAGCGCATCGAAGTGATCCGTGGGCCGGCCTCCACCCTGTACGGTGCCGATGCGATGGGCGGGGTCATCAACATCATCACCAAGCGCACCCTGGACAGCTGGCACGGTTCGCTGACGGTGGCGCGCACCTTCGAGACCGATGACGAGTTCGGCGACGACAGCACCGCCGACCTGTTCGTGACCGGCCCGCTGGTGCCGGGCGTGCTCAACCTGAGCGCCCGCGCCAGCTGGTACGACCGCAACGCGTCCAATCCGGTGTTCGCCCCGGTCACCGATCCGGCTGGCGTGCAGCACACCCGTACCCTGGGCTTCGGTGCCGGCGGCAAGACCGTGGACAACACCAACAAGGCCGGTGGCCTGAGCCTGGCCTGGAACATCAGCGATGCGCAGACCCTGACCCTGGACTACGACGCCTCGCGCCAGGAGTACGACAACTCGATCAAGATCAACGACGACGGCGAGGAGGAGTATCCGGTCGGCACGGTGGACAACATCAACAGCATCTGGCGCAGCGCGAGCTTCTGCCGCGATGGCCGGGGCGCCAATGCCAATGCCTGCCGCTCCAGTGGCGGCACCTGGGCCCGGCGCGCCGATCCGCGCGTGGGCTACGGGCCGACCCAGGAGTTCACCCGCGATGCCTGGGCGCTCACCCATGAAGGCAGCTGGAGCTTCGGCAACAGCCTGGTCTCGCTTTCGCACGTGGCCACCAACAACGATGGCCGCACCGTGCCGTTCACCGTGGCCGAGCGCGAACTGCTGCTGCAGATGATCGATGGCACCGGCGCCTATGCCGGCATGCCGCTGGACGATCGCCGTGCGCTGGCCGAATCGACCTTCCTGCCACGACCGAAGCGCACGCTGGAGAGCGCGCAGTACACGCTGGATGCGAAGCTCGACATCCCGTTCCAGGCTGCCGGCCAGCACGTGGCGGTGGTCGGTGCGCAGGTGATCCGCGGCGAACTCACCGACGGTGTGTTCGGCATGGAAAGCGGTACCCCGGGCCTGAAGCAGGACCACGACATGTACTCGCTGTTCGCCGAGGACACCTGGACCGTGCTGGAGCCGCTGGCGATCACCTATGGCCTGCGCTACGACGACCACGAGGTATTCGGCGACCACCTGAGCCCGCGCCTGTACGGCGTGTACACGCTCAGCCCGCAATGGACGCTCAAGGGTGGCGTCAGCACCGGCTTCAAGACGCCCAAGACCACCCAGCTGTATGACGGCGTGACCGGCTTCGGCGGCCAGGGCACCAGCCCGATGTACGGCAACCCGGACCTGCAGCCGGAGACCAGCACCAGCACCGAGCTGGCGCTGTACTGGCAGCACCCGCGAGGCCACAACTTCAATGCCACGGTGTTCCACAACAGGTTCGACGACAAGATCGCCAGCCAGCCATGCGGTGCCGGGCTGCTGCTGGCCTGCACCGCCAGCGGCGAGTATGCCGGGCTGGGGTACGCCAGCAGCAGCAGGACGGTCAACATCGACGAAGTCGTGATCCAGGGCGCCGAAGTCGCCGGCCGCTGGGAGATCAGCGAGCGTTTCGCACTGCGCGCCAACTACACCTTCACCGACAGCGAGCAGAAGAGCGGCGCCGAAAAGGGCCGCCCGCTGGGCAACAGCGCGCGCAACATGGCCAACGCCAGCTTCGACTGGCGGGTGGCCGAGGGCTTCAATGTGTCGCTGACCGGTGAAGCGCGTTCCAGGCGCTATCGCGGCATCAGCGCGACCACCGGCCAGGACCAGTACTACAAGGACTACACCGTGCTGCACCTGGGCGCCTCGTGGGAAGCCAGGCCGTGGCTGACCGTCAACGCACGGATCAACAACCTGCTCGACCGCGACTTCACCACCTACCACCATGCGTTCGCCGATCTCAACGGCGACGGTGTGTATGAGGACGGCACCGATGAAGTGGTGTTCGAGGACGATTACAACAACAAGGACAAGGCGCGGAATGTGTGGCTGAGCCTGAATTTCAGGTTCTGACGGCATGCCCGGTGGACGTGCCAGCTGCTGGCCGGCACGTCCACCGGGCACCACGCGCAACCCAATTGCGAATAATTCTCATCAATGTTGTAATGCCTCGTCTTCTCCATCCTGTCCTCCGAACGTGAGCCGCTCCGCGTCCCCCACCGTGCAGCACCAGCAGAACCGCGGTTTCTGGCTGCGCACGCTGCACCAATGGCACTGGATCAGTTCGGCCGCATGCCTGGTCGGCATGCTGCTGTTCGCCGTCACCGGCATCACCTTGAACCACGCCGCGAAGATCGAGGCGTCGCCCCGGGTGGACAGCCGCCATCTGGAGATGCCGGCAACGGTGCTGGCGCAGCTGGGCGAGCGCGAGGATGGCAATGCACCGCTTCCACGCAGCGCGCGCCAGTGGCTGGACACGCAGCTGGACATCGCCATCGGTGGACGCCCGGCCGAATGGTCGGCGGAAGAAATCTACCTGTCGCTGCCCCGCCCCGGCGGCGATGCGTGGCTGAGCATCGATCGCGAAAGCGGCGCGGTGGAATACGAGTCGACCTCGCGCGGCACGGTGTCCTACCTCAACGACCTGCACAAGGGGCGCAACGCGGGCCCGGCGTGGGGCTGGTTCCTGGACATCTTCGCGGTGGCCTGCCTGGTGTTCTGCATCACCGGCCTGTTCCTGCTGCACCTGCATGCGCGGCAACGGCGCATGACCTGGCCGCTGGTCGGCCTGGGCCTGATGATCCCGTTGCTGATCGCCCTGCTGTTGATCCACTGACCTTCCTTCGATTCCACTGCCCGGAGCCGCCCATGCGCGTCACCCTCACCATCGCCCTCAGCGGCCTGCTGGCCACCTCGCCCGCCTATGCGGCCACCCTGGACATCCAGGTCGAAGTGCCCAAGCTCAACGTCGCCGAATACCACCGCCCCTATGTCGCGGTGTGGCTGGAAGGCGCGGACCAGAAGGTCGCCGCCAACCTGTCGGTGTGGTACCAGCAGACCGCCAACAGCGAAGGGCACGGCACCAAGTGGCTGCCGGACCTGCGCCAGTGGTGGCGCAAGAGCGGACGCACGCTCGAGGTGCCGGTGGACGGCGTGACCGGTCCCACCCGCCCGGCCGGCACCCACGCCCTGTCGTTCGATGATCGCCAGCCGGCGCTGAAGCAGCTGGCACCGGGCAACTACACCCTGGTGGTCGAAGCCGTACGCGAAGTCGGCGGCCGCGAACTGCTGAAGATCCCGTTCGCCTGGCCGGCGAAGACCGCCCAGAACACCTCCGCCCAGGGCAGCACCGAACTGGGCAAGGTCACCCTGTCCGCCAGACCCTGAAAAGGGGACGGAGGGGTTTAAGTCGTTTTCGCCCCCGCCTCGTCGCTTTCAACATCAGTCTTCCAACCGGAGTCCATCTTCATGAAGCGCACGCTTGTCCTCGCCGCCGCCCTCGCCGCCGCCCTGCCCTTTTCCGCGCTGGCCCACAAGGCCTGGCTGCTGCCGTCGCAGACGGTGATCGCCGGCAACAACCCGTGGATCACCGTGGACGGTGCGGTTTCCAACGACCTGTTCTACTTCAACCACGTGCCGATCCGCCTGGAATCGCTGGTGATCACCGCGCCGGACGGCAGCAGCGCGCAGCCGCAGAACGGCGCCACCGGCAAATACCGCAGCGTGTTCGACGTCGAACTGGCGCAGCAGGGCACCTACCGCATCGCCTCGGTCAACGATGGCCTGTTCGCTACCTATGAGCAGAACGGCGAGCGCAAGCGCTGGCGCGGCAACGCGGCCACCTTCGGCGAACTGCCCACGGACGCGAAAAACCTGCAGGTGAGCCAGTCGATCGGGCGGGTGGAAACCTTCGTCACCAACGGTGCACCGAACGACACCGCGCTGAAGCCGACCAATCGCGGCATCGAACTGGTCGCCCTCGGCCATCCCAACGATCTGTTCGCCGGTGAGGAAACCACCTTCCGGGTGCTGGTCGATGGCAAGCCAGCCGCCGGCCTGGAGTTTGAAATCGTGCGCGGCGCGACGCGCTATCGCAACGCGCAGGACGAGATCAAGGCGACCAGCGATGCCAAGGGCGAGATCCGCGTGAGCTGGCCGGAAGCCGGCATGTACTGGCTGGAGACGTCCACCGAAGACGACCGGACGTCGGTGGAGCAGGCCAGCAAGCGTCGCCTGAGCTACGTGGCCACGCTGGAAGTGCTGCCGCAGTAATGGGATGCAGGTGACAACGCTTCGTTGCGACATTGCTGGCCGATCGGGCGGGCATGGCCCGGCTGCGCCGGACGCACCCACAGCCTGCGACATCGCCCGCCTGGGTGGTACCACCATGGGCACGACCTGGAGCGCCCGGCTCGTGGTGCCACGCCAGCGCGACCTGCATCCGCTGCATGCCGGCATCCAGGCCCAGCTCGACCAGGTAGTGGCACAGATGAGCACCTGGGAGCCGGCTTCGGACCTCAGCCGCTACAACGCGGCGCCCGCCGGCCGGTGGTGTCCGCTGCCGCCGCAGACACAGGCGGTGGTGCGATGCGCGAGCGACATCGCCATGCGCAGCGAGGGAGCGTTCGACCCCACCGTCGGCCCGCTGGTCGCACTGTGGGGATTTGGTGCGCATGCCGGCCCACGGCGATCGCCCGATGCGGCGACCGTGGCGGCCACGCGCGCGCGCTGCGGCTGGCAGCGCCTGCATTGGCAAGGCGATGCGTTGCTGCAGCCCGGCGGGCTGGAACTCGACCTGTCGGCGATCGCCAAAGGCTTTGGCGTCGACGAAGTAGTGCGCTGGCTGCGCGCGCAGCAGGTCGACGCGGCACTGGTGGAGGTCGGCGGCGAGCTGCACGGTTACGGCCGCAAGCCCGATGGCCAGCCATGGCGCGTACTGGTCGAATCGGCGCCGGAAGAAGACGCGCGCACGCCGACGCCGCCGCGCGTGCTGGCGCTGGACGACATGGCGGTGGCCACCTCCGGCGACCGCTGGCACCGCTACCGCAGCGAAGGCGAACAGGTCAGCCACAGCCTGGATCCCCGCAGCGGGCACCCGGTGCGGCGTGCCGCCGCGGCCGTCACCGTGGTCGCGGCCGATGCCATGCACGCCGACGCCTGGGCCACCGCATTGACCGTCCTTGGCCGCGAACAAGGCCTGCAGCTGGCCACCCGCCTGGGACTGGCCGCACGCTTTCTCGAACGCGGTGACGACGGCCCGCGCGAAACCCTCAGCCCGGCCTTCGAGCGCCTGCTGGCATGCGCCTGAAGCTGTCGCGCGCGGTGGTCGGCAACGTGCTCGCGCTGCTGGTGCTGGCGGCGATTGCCGGCCTGCTGCTGCGCCTGCATCTTGACGACGGCGGGTTGCGCGGAGAGCCGCGGCCTTCGGACTGGATGCTGGCGTTGGCAAGCGTGCTGGCCTATGCCGCGCTGTGCGCGCTGGCGTGGTGGCGTGCGCGCCCGCGCGATGACCGCGGTGATCCTGCGCGGCGTCCGCTGCTGCTGGTCTGGGCCAGCCAGACCGGCTTCGCCCGCGAACTCGCCGAACGCAGTGCCGAAGCGCTGCGCGCCGCCGGCCTGGGCGTGCGCCTGCGTGGCCTGCATCAGCTGGATGCAGCGCTGCTGGCCGACAGCGAGCGCGCGTTGTTCATCGCCAGCACCACCGGCGAAGGCGATGCGCCCGACCATGCCCTGCCCTTCCTGCGGCGGCTGATGCCTTCTCCGCCGTCCCTGGCCCACCTGCGCTACGCGGTACTGGCGCTGGGCGACCGCAGCTATGGCCACTTCTGCGCGTTCGGCCACCAGCTCGATGACTGGCTGCGCCAGCATGGCGGGCACGCGCTGTTCGACACCATCGAGGTGGACAACGCCGATCCCGCCAGCCTGCGCCATTGGCAGCAGCTGCTCGGCCAGCTCGGTGGCGACGCCGGCGAGCAGCCGGACTGGGTACCCGCGGCCTACCAGCCGTGGACGCTGCTGCAGCGCGCGCACCTCAATCCCGGCAGTGCCGGCGGTGCCGTGCACTGGCTGCGGTTGCGGCCGCCCGCCGATGGCGAGGTGCACTGGCAGGCGGGCGACATCGCCGAGATCGGCCCGCGCCACGCGCCGGCGGTGGTCGATGCCTGGCTTCAGGCGCATGGCCTGGACGGCGCGATCGCGCTCGACGATGGCCAGTCGTTGCACGAACGCCTGTCGCGCTCGCACCTGCCGGTGCTGGCCATCCACGGTGGCGACCTGCAGGGCCTGCTCGACGCGTTGCGGCCACTGCCGCACCGCGAATACTCGATCGCCTCCACGATGGACGATGGCGCGCTGGAGCTGCTGCTGCGGCTGCAGCTGCGCGCCGACGGATCGCCAGGGCTTGGCAGCGGATGGCTGTGCGAAGGTGTCGAGGTCGGCGCGACGGTGGACCTGCGCGTGCGCCGCAACCCGAACTTCCATGGCGTGGACGCCGACGTGCCGCTGCTGCTGATCGGCAATGGCACCGGTATCGCCGGCCTGCGCGCGCACCTGCATGAGCGCGCCTCGGCCGGCGCACGGCGCACCTGGCTGCTGTTCGGCGAACGCAGCGCCGCGCATGACTTCCACTTCGGTGCCGAACTGCAGGACATGCATCGGCGCGGCGTGCTGGAGCGGCTGGACGTGGTGTTCAGCCGCGACGACGGTGAGCACCGTTACGTGCAGCATCGGCTGCAGGCGCATGCCGATCTGCTGCGCCGCTGGGTGGACGACGGCGCGACGATCCTGGTCTGCGGCAGCCTGCAGGGCATGGCCCCGGCGGTGGATGCGGTGATCGAACGGGCGCTCGGTGCCGAAGGCAGGGAAAAGCTGGTACTGGCCGGGCGTTATCGGCGCGACGTGTACTGAGGGAGGACTGTTCCCTAGGTGGGTGACGACCAACGGTCGTCACCCACCAGACTCTTCACCCAGCAGATTCCAGACCCCACTGGCGGGCTACTGGCCAGCAGGCGTCACGCGGATGGCCAGCAGTTCGCCGCCCCCGTGCAGCGCATGCCGGCGGCGTTCGCCAGCGGAGAGCCACGCGGTGTCGCCGGCGGCCATCGGCGGCAGCGGACTGTCCCCTTCGAACACCGCCTGGCCTGCCAGCAGGTGGATCGCCCAGGCCACATCGGGCTCGCTGAAGAAATACATCGGTCCCACCATCGGTCGGTGCAGCAGTTCGGCATGCGCGCGGTCGCGGCGCCACATCAGGTTGAAGTCATGGGTGAGGCCATCCACCAGTTCGCCGCGCACGCCGGCTTCGCCGCTGAACCGCACGCGGCCGTGCGGCGGCAGCACCTCCTCGATACGTCCATCATCGAAATGCAGGCGCACGCCGTTGCCATGCAGCAGCACCAGTTCGCGCTCGACGCCCGGGAAGCTGGAAAAGGCGGCGTCCTGCTCGATCTCGGCAATCGACAGGCGCAGCGCCCAATCGTCGCCTTCGGCAGGCAGGCGCAGGATTTCGCGCGTCCAGCCCAGGCCGTTGCGCCAGCGCTCGCGGCGATAGTCGAGGCTGGAGATCACATGGGTTGGATGGCGGAGGAAGGTGGCGGTGTCCATCCGGCTATTGTGGATCGCTTTGACGGTGCCGGGCCAGGTATCCCCTGGTAGGGCCGAGCCATGCTCGGCAGGCAGGAGCGACAGCGTGACGACCAACGGTCGTCACCCACCGGAGGCTCACCCACCGGGGCGGCTCCCCGCCGGAGCCGGCGGGCGGCACCTACCGGTGGGCGAGCACGTTGCTGCCGCAGTCGGTGGAAAGCAGGTGCGACTGCTTCAGCCAGTCCTGGTCCGGGTAGTAGGCGAACACCATCGTGCCGCCGCTGAGCGCATCGATCAGTGGCCTGGCGACGGTCAGCCGCACCGCCGGGCAACCCAGGCTGCGGCCAAGACGGCCCTGCAGGCGCGCGGCCGCCGGATTCACGTAGGGCGCTCCATGGATCACGATGGCCCGCTCACGGGCGCGATCGTTGAAACCCGGCTCCAGGCCATCCAGGCGCAACGAATAGCCGTTGCCGCCCATGTAGGTTTCCCGCGCGGTGAATGCCCCGATGCTCGACATGTAGCTGCCTTCGCGGTTGGAGAAATGTTCGGTGCGGTCGTTGCCGCTGTTGCGGCCATGCGCCACCCATTCCTCGAACATCAACTGCTGGCGCTTCAGGTCGAACACCCACAGCCGCGGCTCGGTGGATGGGCGCGAATAGTCGATGACGCCCAGCCGGTTGGGCACCACGCCCAGTTCCGGGCGGCGCAGCGCGCAGCGCATGGCGTTGGCGGCCAGTTGCAGCACCTTGTGGTCGGCATGCGGCGCGGCCTTCGCCAGCAGCGCCGCGAGTTCGACATTGGACAGCGCGGCGGTAGGTACCTGCGCGGAGGCAGGAAACGCAGCGACGGACAACAGGCCGCAGGCGGCCAGCCAGTACAGGCGGGACGGTTTCATGGGCGCACGCAAGAATGCAACGGAAGTTCTATAGGGTGGACCCTGCCGGCTCGGATTCCAACACCGGCTGCATGTCCGGTTCAGCGACGCTTGGGCGCACCGCCGGCAGCGTGGTCACCAGCAGGGTGGTGCCCGGCACCAGCGCAGCATAGAGATGGCGGGCGAAATCCTCCGGCAGCGCCATCGGCAGGGAGGGCGTTGCCAGCAGATCCTGCCCCGCCGCCGCCGGTTCCTGGCCAAGCAACGGATATGCCGTCCAGCGGTGCAGGCGCTGGTGGTCGTCCAGCGGGCTGGGCCTGTCGGTGTAGCCCTCGCCCATCACGAACAGCGTGGTGCCCTCGAACGCCGGCAGTGCGGCGGCCTGCAGCGGCGATTCGCCGATCAGCATGCCATCGCGCAGCACATAGACGCGCTGGTCATGCAGGCTGACCAACACCCCGACCGGCCCCTGGGCGACACCGTCTTCGTTCCAGTACGCCGCGACGGCATCGCCGGCGGGTGCTTCGGGCAATGGCTCGCCGCGCCGGGTCACCGGCGCCAGCACCGCTGGATAGGCCAGCGTCATCGGCGAACTCTTCGCATCGGCCACCACCACGGTATCGCCCCGCTGGGTGGCGCTGAACAGCTTCTGCGCGAATGCCTGCGGCAACCTCACACAGCCATGCGAGGCGGGATGCCCGGGAAGGCTGCCGCCGTGCAGGGCGATGCCATCCCAGGTCAGGCGCTGCATGTACGGCATCGGCGCGCTGTTGTAGAGGTTGGAGCGATGGTCCTTGTCCTTCTGCAGGATCGTGAACACGCCCGTCGGGGTTTCGTGCCCTGGCTTGCCGGAACTGATCGTGCTCAGGCCGATGGCGATGCCGTTGCGGTAGACGTATGCGCGCTGCTCTTCCAGGCTGACGACCAGCACGATGGGGCCGGCCGGGGAAATCTCCGGATGCCAGAGGAACTCGCCTGGCTTGAGATCGCCGGGGCCGCGCGCGATGGCGGCCCCCTTGGCGGCATCGGCCGGAGCCTGCGCGTGCAGGACCGGGATCGCGGCCAAGGACAGGCCGAAGGCAACCAGCAGGGGCAGGTTCAGGGCTCGCATCGATGCATTCGACCATCCAGGCGGGGCGACCACGCTACACATTCCAGCGCGCGGAAAACAGATTGCCCGGCGACACGGCCATGTGTCTTACCGGGCAACAGTCACGTCCGTGTCGGCCTCCTGCCACCCCTTGCATCCTGCGCAGCGGGGTGGTGCTCTCCGTGCACGGAGGCCGCAATCTTTCCCTGGTCGTGTATCCCAGCCCCTTCCACAGGTCTGTGACGCCACCATCCTGGTCCTGTTCGGCCCGTCCCGGGCCCGCCGCAGCCGCCACCTCCGTGGCCGGCGATGGGCTGCGTCCCGCAGCCCGCGGCAAATCCCCTGTCATCGCCTTGGTACGGGTCGCACCGGTACCGCTCCGGGTACCGGATCCTTCAGGGGCATCATGTCCCCGACGGTGATCCGCTGCCGATTCCGTTCGACGATCGCTTTCCCTATGCCCTTCACCTGCGCCAGCTCCTCGACGCGTCGGAATGGCCCGTGCTGCTGCCTGTACGCGACGATCGCGGCAGCCCTCGAGGGCCCCACCATCGTCAATCCCTGCTGCAGGACAGAGGCATCGGCCTGGTTGATGTCGATCCGCTCGGCAGCCAGTGCCACGCTGAGCCACATCGCCAGGAACAACGCCCGCACCACGCTCCACCAAGGCACGACGTCAATCTCCCTGTGATCAGGATGGTTCCGACCGTCAATCCCGTCGGTGGTACCAGTGTCCGTCACCACATGTACACAGCCTATCGTCCAGACAGGTTCCTAACAGCCAGCTAAATACCCGACGCCGTGTAGGTAAATTCCTACCCCAGGACCGAGCTAAAGACGACCCAAGGTCGGCCTTCGTCTGGGGCGGTGGAGTGCCCTTGCCTGCCCCGCCACGCAGGGTGTGCCGGGACAGGATTCAGACCGATCCAACGCGCACGCGTAGAATGGCGGGATCAGCCAAATCCAACCGGAGTTTCAGATGGACAGCGCCAAGCTCGGCCAATTCGTCAACGAGAAGTGGGACAGCGAGATCGTCCCGCAGCTGGTCGACTACATCCGCATCCCCAACAAGTCGCCGATGTTCGATGCCGACTGGGTGCAGAACGGCTACATGGAGCAGGCGGTGGTCCTGATGGAAACCTGGGCGAAGGCGCAGGACATCCCGGGCCTGCAGGTCGAGGTGGTGCGCCTGGAAGGCCGCACGCCGCTGCTGTTCCTGGAAATCCCGGCCAGCGGCAGCGAAACCGGCGACGATACCGTGCTGCTGTACGGCCATCTGGACAAGCAGCCGGAAATGACCGGCTGGGACGACGACCTCGGTCCGTGGGTCCCGGTGCTGCGCGACGACAAGCTGTACGGCCGCGGTGGCGCCGACGACGGCTACGCGATCTTCGGTTCGCTGGCCGCGGTGCTGGCGCTGCAGGCCCAGGGCCTGCCGCATGCACGCTGCGTGATCCTGATCGAAGCGTGCGAGGAGTCCGGCAGCTATGATCTGCCGGCCTATGTGGACCATCTCGCCGACCGCATCGGCAAGCCGTCGCTGGTGGTCTGCCTGGATTCGGGCTGCGCCAACTACGACCAGCTGTGGTGCACCACCTCGCTGCGCGGCCTGACCGGTGGCAATTTCTCGGTCAAGGTGCTCAACGAAGGCGTGCATTCCGGCGATGCCTCCGGCGTGGTGCCGTCCAGCTTCCGCCTGCTGCGCCAGTTGCTGTCGCGCATCGAGGACCAGGACACCGGCCGCATCCTGATCGACGGCATGCAGGTGGAGATTCCCGCCGAACGCCTCGAACAGGCGCAGCGCGCCGCCGAAGTGGTGGATACCGCGATCTTCGACAAGTTCCCGCTGGTCGATGGCCTGCAGCCGATGAACGACGACCTGACCGAACTGGTGCTCAACCGCACCTGGCGTCCGGCGCTGTCGGTCACCGGCATCGGCGGCATGCCGGCGCTGGAATCGGCCGGCAACGTGCTGCGTCCGCATACGGCGGTGAAGCTGTCGCTGCGCCTGCCCCCGACGGCCGATGGCAAGCGCTGCGGCGAACTGCTGAAGGAAGCGCTGCTGCGCGATCCGCCGAACGGTGCCGAAGTGACCCTGGACCTGGAAAAGGCGTCCAGCGGCTGGAACGCACCGGCGATGTCGCCGTGGCTGACCCGTGCCATCGACGAGGCCAGCCAGACCTTCTTCGGCAAGCCGGCGATGTACATGGGCGAAGGCGGCTCGATTCCGTTCATGGGCATGCTCGGCGAGAAGTTCCCGGGCGCGCAGTTCATGATCACCGGCGTGCTCGGCCCGCACTCGAACGCGCACGGCCCGAACGAGTTCCTGCACATCCCGATGGGCAAGAAGGTCACCGCCTGCGTTTCCAAGGTGATCAGCGAGCACCACGCCGCCAGCCTGCGCGGGGAGACCAGCGGTTCGCCGGTGGCGGCCGACAGCGGCACCCGCCACGGTGGGCACGGCTGCTGCTGAGCATCGCCCTTGGCCCGGTAGAGCCGACCCTGGGTCGGCTCTATGCTTTCGTTACCTGATGCTGGCGCCCGCGGGCGCCCGGATGCCGCCTGCATGAATGATCCTGCTTCCCTGCCCGAACGCACGGCGCTGCGCCTGCACTGGACCCGCGCGTGCCTGGACGATCCGCTCGCGGTGCTGGAACGCGCTTCGGTGGATGCCGGCATGCGCAGCTACTGGCGCGCGACCAGCCGTCACGGCAGCCACATCGTGATGGATTCGCCCCCGGGCCTGGAAGACGTACGCCCGTGGTTGCGCATGCGCACGCTGCTGGCCGCGCAGGGACTGCGCGTGCCCGGTGTGCTGGCCGAAGATCTCGACCAGGGCCTGCTGCTGCTTGAAGACCTCGGTGGCCCCACACTGGCGCGGGTGATCGATGCCGACAACGCCGACGTCTGGTTCGAGCGTGCCATGGACCAGTTGCTGGCGCTGCAGCGCATGCCGGTGCCGGAAGACTTCGGCAGCTTCGGCGAAGCGCTGCTGCAGCGCGATGCCGGGCTGTTCGACGATTGGTTCCTGCAGCGCCACCTCGGGCTGTCGCTGGACTGTGGCGACGTCGAACGCCTGCAGCTGGCACAGCGCCGGTTGATGGACAACGCACTGGGCCAGGCGCAGGTGATGACCCATCGCGACTTCATGCCGCGCAACCTGATGCCGGTCGCCGACGGCCCGGCGGTGCTGGATTTCCAGGATCTGGTGCGCGGGCCGATCGCCTACGATCCGGTCAGCCTGTTCAAGGACGCGTTCCTGAGCTGGCCGCTGCCACGCGTGGACGGCTGGCTGGCGCGCTATCACGCACGCGCCGTGGAGGCCGGCCTGCCGGTACCAGCGCTGGAGGTGTTCCTGCGTGATGCGGACTGGCTGGGCATCCAGCGCCACCTGAAGTGCCTGGGCATCTTCAGCCGCCTGCGCTACCGCGATGGCAAGGGTCACTACCTGGACGACGCGCCGCGCTTCATCGGCTACCTGGATGAGGTGCTGCCGCGATACCCGCAGCTGGACGGCCTGCGCCAGCTGCTCGAGCAGCGCATCAAGCCGGCGCTGGCCGCGCTTGGCGATCCGGTGGCGGCCCGATGAAGGCGCTGATCTTCGCGGCCGGCCTCGGCGAGCGCATGCGCCCGCTGACCCTGCACACGCCCAAGCCATTGCTGCCGGTCGCCGGCAAGCCGTTGATCGCGTGGCACCTGGAGCGCTTGGCGGCGGTCGGCGTAGGCGAAGTGGTGGTCAACATCGCCTGGCTGGCCGAGTGTTTCGCGCCGGTGCTGGGCGATGGCAGCCAGTGGGGCCTGCGCCTTCGTTTCGTGCATGAGGGCGATGCGCCGCTGGAAACCGGCGGCGGCATCCTCAACGCGCTGCCGGTGCTGGGCGAGGATCCATTCCTGGTGGTGAACGGCGATATCTGGACCGATTTCGATTTCGCCGACCTCCCCGGCGAACCTGCGGGGATGGCGCATCTGGTGATGGTGGACAACCCCATGCAGCATCCCCAGGGCGATTACCGCCTGGACGATGCGGGTGTGCTGCACCATGATCGCGACGGCGACTGCCTGACCTATGCGGGCATCGGCGTGTACCGGCCTTCGATCGTCGCCGGCTGGCGCACGGTGATCGGCGATGCGCCCGGAAGCGAACGCACGCCGCCGCGCTTCAGCGTGGTGCCGCTGCAGAAGCATTTCATGGCGCAGGGACGGGTTACCGGGCAGCACCATCGCGGCCGCTGGACCGATGTCGGCACAGTGGAACGGCTGCGGGCGCTGGATGCGGAGTTGGCAGCGAACGGCTGAGCCCCTCGTGGCTGGTTGCTCGCGCTTGTATCTGGGCTTGGCCGGGCGGTCGGGCTGGGCGGGACCCGCCCACAAGTACGTCCATGCAGGGCTCGTTTCGCGCCATCCATGGCGCTCAACGGTCCCGCCCACCCCGACCGCCCGGCCTCTGACAATTTCAAGGCAGCCAGCCTCGGAAAAGAAAAAAGTAGAGCCGACCCATGGTCGGCTGTCCTTCTTTCATCCCATGTTTCATTCAAACGCAGCCGACCATGGGTCGGCTCTACCGGTGGACGCACCGGAATTCCATCGGAGGCGGCTGGCGGTGGATTGGCAGGACCGTTTGAGCGCCATGGATGGCGCGAAACGAGCCCTACATGGACGTACTTGCGGGCGTGTCCTGCCAACCCACCGCCAGCCGCCAGCCCAGGAAAATCCAGCTTTTGCTTTTGCTTTTGCCGTTGCTGTCGGCTTCTGCGGGTGCAGGGCGCCGCCCTGCCAATCCCCTCAATACCGCGGCCGGCCGTCTTCCAGCACCTGGCGCAGGAACGGCACGGTGATGCGCCGCTTGGCCGCCAGCGATTCACGGTCCAGCCAGTCCATCAGCGTGATCAGCCCGCCAAGCTCCCGTCCCGAATGCGACAGCAGCCACTCGATGGCGGCCTCATCGATCGCCAGCCCGCGTCGCAGCGCGCGATCGCGCAGCACCGCCGCACGCCCCTCTTCGTCCAGCGGCTGCAGCACCACGCGCACGCACTGCCCAAGCCGCGAGCGCAGGTCCGGCAGCACCAGCCCGAGTTCGGCCGGCGCGCGGCGCGCGGTGTACAGCACGGTCAGCCCGGCCGCCCGCGCACGGTTGTGGAAATCGAACAGCGCCACCTCATCCCCGCGCTGGCCGGCGATCGCATCCAGCCCGTCCAGTGCGACCAGTTCACGATGCTCCAGCCCTTCCAGCGCCTCACGCACGCGGCCGACCACGACCGGCAGCGGAACATAGGTCGGCAGTCGCCCGGCCTGCTCGGCACTGGAACACATCGCCAGCGCCTGATGGGTCTTGCCGGTCCCGCCGGCACCTTCCAGGTACACCCAGTCCGCGCTGGCGCCTACCGCGATCGCGCGCAGCTGCGCCAACGCACCGTCGGGCGCGCCGATGAAGGTCTCCAGGCGCTCGTCCTGCGGATAGCGCAGGGCCAGCGGCAGCTGCGGTACAGCGCTCACTGCGGATCCGGGCCCTTCTGCGTGGGATCGATGATGATGGCCGGCGCGTCCTGGTGCGAGTCCAGCACGATCGCCGACTTCTCGCCGGCATACAGGTCGCTCTGCCGATAGCGCAGGTGCGCATAGCGCAGCATCACGTTGCTGACCGCCGCCATCGGCAGCGCCAGCAGCATGCCGGTGAAGCCGAACAGCTGGCCACCGGCCATCACCGCGAAGATCACCGCCACCGGATGCAGGCCGATCTTGTCGCCGACGATGCGCGGGGTCAGCACGTAGCTCTCCAGCAGCTGCCCGGCGGCGAACACCACGCCGACCAGCAGCAGCAGTTTCAGGTCCACGCCCTGGGCCTGCACCAGCGCGGCCAGCACCGCCATCACCAGTCCGGCGGTCGCGCCCAGATAGGGAATGAAGCTGATCAGGCCGGCGATCAGGCCGATCAGCAGGCCCAGTTTCAGGCCAACCAGCGACATGCCGGCAGCGTAGAACAGGCCCAGCGCGACCATCACCAGGAACTGGCCACGAATGAACGCGCCCAGCACCTCGTCGGATTCACGGGCCAGCGACGTAATGGTCAGCACATGGTTGCGCGGGATCAGCGACGCCACGCGCTCGACCAGCTTGTCCCAGTCGCGCAGGAAGTAGAACGCCAGGATCGGCAGCAGCAGGATGTTGACCACCCAGGTCACCATCGCAAAACCGGAACGCTGCACGTAGCCGAAGAACGAGCGCGCCACCCCGCCGGCCTGCTGCCAGTGGCTGCGGACCCACTCCATCACCCGGTCCGGGTCCAGCCACTGCATCACCTCGATGCCGCTCTTCTGCTCGAACCACGGGATCGCGGTCTGCAGCAGCCAGGCCTGGGCCTGCGGCGCGGTGGCGACCAGCGTGCTGATCTGGCGCTCGATCATCGGCACCAGCACCAGCATCAGCGCGGTGAGGACCAGCACCATCGCCACGAAGACCAGGATCACGCCGGTGTTGCGCGAGCGCCCGGTGGCCTCGATGCGGTCCACCAGCGGATCGCCCAGCCAGGCCAGGGCCAGCGCCATCACGAACGGGGTCAGGATGGGGCCGAGCAGCCAGATCACCCAGCCGATCATCACCGCCACCGCGACGAACTTCAGCCGGCGCAGGAACAGCGCGATTTCCGCTTCCGGGGACAGGGTCATCGCAGCCGGTACTCGTTGCTGGCCGGGGCCGGGGCAGGCTCTTCACCGTCCAGGCTGATCGTCACCGGCGCCACCGGCTCGAGCACGCCGTTGTCGCCCAGCATGCGGTTCAGGCCGGCCAGGCCGGTGGTCATTTCCAGGTCCATCTCCAGCCGGTCGCCCTGCGCACGCAGCGGCACCGCGTTGCGCACCACCGGGATCTGGCGCAGGCCACCGGCCAGCCGCAGCCACGCGTCGGCGCTGTTGATGCCGGTCACCACCACCCGGTAGGTCCCCGCCTGCCCGGTGGCCGCACCGGCCTTGGCATAGCGCTTGACCAGCGCATCGGCGGCGCCGTCGGCACCGGCGGCCATCGCGCGCATCGCGCTGCCGTCCTTGCTGGTCCACGTGTCCAGTTCGCGGCCGTTGTCGACGAACACCCAGTCCGCCGTCCAGCCGCCATCGGCGCGGTACAGCTTGCCGATCAGCTGCATCGGCGGCGCATAGCGGGCCGAGGCACGCGCCACCGCCGCGCTGTCCTGGCGCCAGATCGCACCGACCAGCGCCTGCTCGGCCGTGCTGCCCGAGGGCAGGCCGAGCCTGTAACCGCGCTCGGCCGCCCGTTCCAGCACCGGCCGTACTGCGTTGGCCTGCTGCACGCTGACCAGCCGCGGGCCGCTGCCATCGTCGATGGCCAGCCACAGCACCGGCTTGGGCCGCGGCTGCGGCCATACCGGCAGGCCCAGCGCGGCGACCAGCGCATCGACATCATCCTGGCGGAAGCGTGCCACCAGCAGCGTACGGAAGCTCGGCGCGCCGCTCGCCGCAGTGCCCTGGTCCTGCTTGTAATCGAAGCTCTGTACGTAATCCTTCGCATTGCGCAGCGACTGCACCACGCCCGGCCGGCCGGTGATGTTGCGATCGCCGGAAAGCTTGGCCAGCACCTCGGCCAGCGCGCGCGAGAAGCCGCCGTTGCGGTCGCCCTCGGCCTGGCCGCGCACCGGCACCTCGGCTTCGTAGCTGCCGCTGGCGGTGGCCACGTCGCCTTCGGTGCGAAGGCCGCTCTGGGCCAGGGCAGCAGCAGGCAGGGACAACGCCAGGAGCATCGTCAGGAACACGGTCCGAAGGGGGCTGCGGGGCATCTGGACTTCCATTGGCTCGACGTATCCAGGGAGATTGTTGCCCGAATAAGGTCTTTGCGCCAACGTGGCCTGTTAAAATCACGCTTTCATCCAGCCAGCGCCGACGCCCGTGACCAACAGCCCGTCCTCCGCCCCTACGCCCCTCACCTACCGCGACGCGGGGGTCGACATCGACGCCGGCAACGAACTGGTCGAGCGCATCAAGCCGCTGGTCAAGCGCAGCTTCCGTCCTGAAGTGATGGGCGGGCTCGGCGGCTTCGGTGCCCTGTTCGACCTGTCCGGCAAGTACCGCGAACCGGTGCTGGTGTCCGGTACCGACGGCGTGGGCACCAAGCTGAAGCTGGCCCAGCAGCTGGGCCGGCACGACACCATCGGCATCGACCTGGTGGCGATGTGCGTGAACGACGTGCTGGTGCAGGGCGCCGAGCCGCTGTTCTTCCTGGATTACTTCGCCACCGGCAAGCTGGACATCGATACCGCGGCGGCGGTCGTCGGTGGCATTGCCAACGGCTGCACCGAGGCCGGCTGCGCGCTGATCGGCGGCGAAACCGCCGAGATGCCGGACATGTACGCACCGGGCGAATACGACCTGGCCGGGTTCACGGTCGCGGCGGTGGAGAAGAGCGAACTGAAGGATGGCGCCGCGGTCGCCGAGGGCGACGTGCTGATCGGCATTGCCTCCTCCGGCCCACACTCCAACGGCTATTCGCTGGTGCGCCGCATCTACGACCGCGCCGGCCGTCCGGCTGAGCTGGAACTGGAAGGCGGGGTAAAGCTGGTCGATGCGCTGATGGCGCCGACCCGCCTGTACGTCAAGCCGATCCTGTCGCTGCTGCAGTCGCACGGTGCCGACATCCATGGCATGGCCCATGTCACCGGAGGCGGCCTGACCGAAAACATCATCCGCGTGGTGCCCGAAGGCCTGGGCCTGGACATCGACGCCAGCAGCTGGACGCTGCCGCCGGTATTCCAGTGGCTGCAGCGCGAAGGCGCGGTCGCCGATGCGGAAATGTGGCGCACCTTCAACTGCGGCATCGGCTTCGTGCTGATCGTCGCCGCAGCGCAGGCCGCCACGGTGGCCGAGGCGGTCGCCGCCCAGGGCCTGCAGCACTGGACCATCGGTACGGTGGTCGCTGCCGCCGAGGGTAGTGAACGCGTGCGCATCGGCTGATCCAGATGGCTCCGATCGCCAGGTGCCGGCCATTGGCCGGCACGCATCATGCGTCCTTCCGGTCCGGCAACACACCGTCATGCCGCCCAGCGGCCGGCATCCTCCGGGGTGCCGGGGCATGACCCTGCGCATCGCGGTGCTGGCCTCAGGGCGTGGCAGCAACCTGCAGGCCATCCTCGACGCCATCGACGACGGCCGCCTGCAGGCCGGGGTGGTCGGCGTGTTCTCCGACCGCGTCGATGCCGCCGCGTTGCAGCGGGTGCCCGCGCAGCAGCGCTGGGCGGCCGCGCCGCGCGATTTCAGCGACCGCGCTGCATTCGATGCCGCGCTCGCCGAGGCGGTCGCGGCCAGCGCGCCGGACTGGATCGTCTGCGCCGGGTACATGCGCATCCTCGGTGCAGCGTTCGTTGCCCGTTTCGAAGGCCGCCTGGTCAACATCCACCCCTCGCTGCTGCCGCTGTACAAGGGCCTGCACACGCATGCCCGCGCGCTGGAAGCCGGCGATGCCGAACACGGTGCCAGCGTGCACTTCGTGGTCCCGGAACTGGACGCAGGCACCGTGCTGGCACAGGCCCGCGTACCGGTGCGGGCCGGCGACGATGCCGATGCGCTGGCCCGCCGCGTGCTGGGCGTGGAGCACCCGCTGCTGATCGCCAGCCTGTGCCTGCTGGCCAGTGGCCGCGTAGCTGAACGGTCCGGTCAGGTTCTGCTCGACGGCCTGCCCCTGGCCCGTCCATTGCAGCTGGATCCTGAAGGCGCGCTGCAGCGCTGAGCGGCTGAACACGCGCCACTGATCCCCGCGCTGGCATTCTTGCCTCCTCCCCTTCCATCACTTCCCGGTATGAAGAACCCGCCGCCGCAACGTCCTGCGTTGATCCTGTCCGCCCTGCTGTGCATGGCGCTGCCGGCGCTTGCGCAACAGGCCGGCCCGGGCCTGCCGGCGGGGCTGCCACCGGTCCCTTCGCTGGCGGCGATGGCCTGGGAGCCGCCGGCGCTGGAGCCGTTCACCGCGACCTACCAGGCGTTCTACAAGGGCAGGGAAGCCGGCGATGCCACCATGCGCGTCACCCACACCGGCGGCGCGCAGTGGCGCATCGACATGCAGGTGGTCGGGCGGCGCGGCTTCGCCAGCGTGCTGGGCCTGAACCTCGAGCAGAGCACGGTGTTCGAGGAGCACGGCGACCGCTACGTGCCGTTGAGCCAGAGCACCGTGCGCAAGGGCCTGTTCCTGGGCAAGAAGGTCACCGGCACCTACGACTGGCAGGCCGGCACCGCGCAGTGGCTGGGCGACCTGAAGAAGGACCGTACCCGCCCGATTCCGCTGCAGGCGGGAGACCAGAGCGCGCTGCTGCTTAATCTGGCGATCATGCGCGACGCCCGCCCCGGCGGTACCCTGCATTATCGCTACGTCGATGTCGGTCGCGTCCGCCAGCACGACTACCAGGCGGCGCCGGACACCGAGAACGTGCCTGTAGGCGAACTGTCCTACAACGCGCTTCGCGTCCATCGCACCAACGGTGGCAACGACGAAACCATCCTGTGGATCGCCAACGGCGTGCCGACGCCCGTGCGGATCCTGCAACGTGAAGACGGCGAAGATCGCATCGACCTGCGCCTGATCGAATACCAAGGAGTCTGAGCATGACCACGTTCCAACGCCCCCTGACCTGGATCGCCGCGGCCGCCCTGTCGGTGGCCAGCCTGCCGGCCATGGCCCTGGCGCCGTTCAAGGCCGATTACCTGGCCAGCTACATGGGCATGCAGGCCAACGGCACCATGACCCTGGCCAGCGAAAGCACCGGCAAGTGGCGTTACAGCCTGAAGGTGAAGAACCAGCTCGCCGACCTGAGCCAGACCACCGTGTTCGAGGAAGCCAACGGCCAGCTGCGCCCGCTGAGCAGCCAGGACAGTTCGGTGCTGCTGGTCAAGAAGCGCAACGTGAAGGCCAATTACGACTGGAGCAGCAAGCAGGCGACGTGGACCGGCGACATCAAGCCGGACCGTGCCGGCCCGGTCACCCTGAAGGCCGGCGACATGGACGCCCTGCTGATCAACCTGGCGATCGCCCGTGACCTGGCCGCCGGCAAGCCGCTGACGTACCGGATGGTCGACGAAGGCCGGATCAAGCCGATGACCTACAAGGTGGTCGGCAAGGAAGCGGTGACCGTGGCCGGCAAGCGTTACGACGCGACCAAGGTGTCGCGCGTGGACGGCAACAAGGAGCTGATCGCGTGGATCGTGCCGGAATTCCCGGTGCCGGCGCGCCTGCTGCAGCGCGAGGGCGGCAAGGACGCACTGGACCTGACCATCAAGGCGGTCAACTGAGCGACGGATGATGACTGCTTCTGGTGGGTGACGACCGTTGGTCGTCCCCTGCTTTTCCAGCAAGGAGCGTGACGACCAACGGTCGTCACCCACCACTCACAAGCCACCCGCCGCGTCACTCGGTCTTGAACACGGTCCTGCAATCAACGCGGATCTGTTCGCCGCTGCGACGCCACGCGAAGGTACGACATTCGCGGTTGCCCTCCTTGCTGTCGGTCACGCCGACGGCATGGAATGCCTGCAGGATCTCATCGCGGGTGACGGTGCCATCGCCGTTCCAGTCCATGTCCTTCTGCTCGATGCCACGGGTGATGGCGATGCCGGCGAACCACGCATAGCCCAGCCACGCCAGTACGATCAGCACCAGCACCAGCAGCGCCTTGCGGCGACGGGTGAACCTGCCGCGCAGGATCATGGCACCCGCCGGATGGTGGCACCGAGCGAAGACAGCTTCTCTTCGATGTTCTCGTAGCCACGGTCGAGGTGGTAGATGCGGTCGATGGTGGTATCGCCATCGGCCATCAGCCCGGCCAGGATCAGCGAGGCCGAGGCGCGCAGGTCGGTCGCCATCACCGGCGCACCACTCAGGCGCTCCGCGCCGCGCACGATCGCGGTGTGGCCTTCGACCTGGATGTCCGCGCCCACGCGCAGCAGTTCATTGACGTGCATGAAACGGTTTTCGAAGATCGTCTCGTTGATCACGCCCACGCCGTCGGCCACGCAGTTGAGCGCCATGAACTGCGCCTGCATGTCGGTCGGGAACGCCGGATACGGCGCGGTGGTCAGGTTGACCGCCTTCGGTCGCTTGCCGTGCATGTCCAGGGTGATGCTGTCCGTGCCGCTCTCGATGCTGGCGCCGGCTTCGACCAGCTTGGCCAGCACCGCGTCCAGGGTATCCGGACGCGCGCGCTTCACCGTCACCCGGCCACCGGTCATCGCCGCGGCGACCAGGAAGGTCCCGGTCTCGATGCGGTCCGGCAGCACTTCATGACGGCCGCCACCGAGGCGCTCCACGCCCTGGATGACCAGCCGCGCGCTGCCCAGGCCTTCGATCTTCGCGCCCAGCGCGATCAGGCACTGCGCCAGGTCGGTCACTTCCGGCTCCATCGCGCAGTTGTCGAGCACGGTGGTGCCTTCGGCCAGTACCGCGGCCATCAGCACGTTCTCGGTGCCGGTCACGCTGACCATGTCGAAGGTGAAATGGCTGCCCTTCAGGCGCCTGGCGGTCGCCTTGATGAAGCCGTTCTCCACCACGATCTCCGCACCCAGCGCCTGCAGGCCCTTGATGTGCTGGTCCACCGGGCGCGAACCGATCGCGCAGCCGCCGGGCAGCGAAACTTCCGCCGCGCCGAAGCGGGCCAGCAGCGGGCCGAGCACCAGGATGGACGCGCGCATGGTCCGCACCAGTTCATACGGCGCCACATGCTGGTTCACCGTGCGCGGATCGACCTCGATCGCGCTGCCGCGCGACAGCGTGCCCTGGTCGATGGTGACCCTGGCGCCGAGTTCGCCGAGCAGCTTCACCGTGGTGATCACATCGTGCAGGTGCGGCACGTTGGTGATTTCCACCGGCGCATCGGCCAGCAGGGTCGCGCAGAGGATGGGCAGGACGGCGTTCTTGGCGCCGGAGATGTTCACTTCACCGTGCAGCGCATTGCCGCCGGTCACAACGATCTTGGCCATGTATCGGGGTCTTTTCGCAGTTCAGCCGGCTTCGGCCGGGGTCACGGTCTTCAGCGCCAGCGCGTGGATCGCGCCGCCCATCAGATCGCCGAGGGTGGCATACACCAGGCGATGGCGGGCCAGCGGCAGCTTGCCGGCGAAGGCTTCACAGACCACGGTCGCTTCGAAGTGCACGCCATCGTCGCCGCGCACGTCGGCACGGGCGCCGGGAAGGCCGGTTTCGATCAGGTTGCGGATGGTGTCGGCGTCCAACGGGCTTTCCTAATAAAATGTCGGCACATTCTACTCCGCTGCGTGGCGCCCGCATGGCTGATCCCAACCTGTCTTCCCCTCCTGCCGGCGCGCCCGGCCAGGCAGCGGCCCTGATCGCCAGCGGCAAGCGCGTGTTCGAGATCGAGCGCCAGGCCCTGGACGCGGTCGCCGAGCGGCTGGGCGAGGCCTTCCAGCAGGCCTGCGAACGGATCCTGTCCAGCCGTGGACGGGTGGTGGCCACCGGCATGGGCAAGTCCGGGCACGTGGCGCGCAAGATCGCTGCCACCCTTGCCTCCACCGGCACGCCGGCGTTCTACGTGCATCCGGGCGAAGCCGGGCACGGCGACCTCGGCATGATCACCGAAGCCGACGTGGTGCTGGCGCTGTCCTATTCGGGCGAGTCCGACGAGTTGCTGATGCTGCTGCCGGTGCTCAAGCGCCAGGGCAACCTGCTGATCTCGATGACCGGCCGCCCGCAGTCCAGCCTCGCCCGGGCGGCCGACATCCACCTGGATGTCAGCGTGCCCAATGAAGCCTGCCCGCTGGCGCTGGCCCCCACCTCCAGCACCACCGCCTCGCTGGCGATGGGCGATGCGCTGGCGGTGGCGCTGCTGGACGCGCGCGGCTTCACCGCCGACGATTTCGCACGCTCGCACCCGGCCGGCAGCCTGGGCCGGCGCCTGCTGCTGCACATCACCGACGTCATGCACACCGGCGACGACCTGCCCAGGGTGGACGTCGACGCCAGCCTCAGCCAGGCGCTGGTGGAGATGAGCCGCAAACGGCTGGGCATGACCGCGGTGGTGGACGGCGATGGCGTGCTGATCGGCCTGTTCACCGATGGCGACCTGCGCCGCGCGCTGGACAGCGAGCTGGACGTGCGCAGCGCCCGGATCGCCGATGTGATGACCCGCAACCCCCGCACCATCGGCGCCGACCAGCTTGCGGTGGAAGCGGCCCGGCTGATGGAAACCCACAAGATCAACGGCCTGGTCGTGGTCGATGACGCCGGCCGCGCCGTCGGCGCGCTGAACATTCATGACCTGTTGCGGGCGCGGGTGGTTTAACCGACCCTTGCCTGGCCCCATTCATTCCCCAGGAATCCTCCCTGGACAACCGGACGACAGCCCCCTGATGCCCTGGTCACCCCTGCCCGCGTTCCCCGCCCACCTGCATGCCGCCGCGGCGCGTATCCGCCTGGCGTGCTTCGACGTGGACGGCACGCTCACCGACGGTCGGCTCTACTACGACCGTGAAGGCAACGAGAGCAAGGCATATTTCGTGCAGGACGGCCTGGGACTGAAACTGCTTCAGAAGCACGGCATCCATCCCGTGCTGATCACCGCGCGCAACAGCCAGTCCGCGCTGAAGCGTGGTGCCGACCTCGGCATCGACACCCAGATCGCGGTCGGCGACAAGCTGGCCAGCGTACAGGCACTGTGTGCCACCCATGGTGTTTCGATGGACCAGGTCGCCTTCATGGGCGACGACCTGCCCGACCTGGCGCCACTGTGCGCGGTGGGCCTGGCGGTGGCGCCGGCCAATGCGCACCCCTGGGTCGCCGAGCGCGTGCACTGGCAGACCCGTGGCGAAGGCGGTCGCGGTGCCGCGCGCGAGCTGTGCGACGTGCTGCTGGCCGCACAGGGACAGGTCGATGCGGTGCTGGCGGGGTTCGGCGCATGAACTGGCGGACCGCCATCGGCGGCGTGCTGCTGGTCGTGGCCGTGCTCAGCGGCTGGTCGCTGCTGCGCAACCGCGATACCGGCCCGCAGGCGGTCGTCGACGACGGCAGCGTGGACTATGTCCTGCACGATTTCGACATCGTCGTGCTGGACGACGAAGGCAAGGAGTCCACCACCCTGCGTGCGCCACGGCTGGAACGCAGCCGCGCCGACCAGACCCTGACCATCGCCACGCCCGTGTTCGAGATGCCCGACCAGGACGGCAACCACTGGACGCTGCGCGGCGATTCCGGCTGGGTCAGCGCCAAGGGCGAGGAAATGAAGCTGCGCGGCAACGTCAGCGGCGACAGCCCGACGGTCGGGAATACGCCGCCGACCACCTTCCGCACGCCCACGCTGGACGTCTTCCCCAGGCAGAGCCGCGCACGAACCGACGCTGCGGTGACCATGACCCGGCCCGGCATCACGCAGACCGGCGTCGGCTTCGAAGCCGACATGAAGACCCGTCAATACCGCCTCCTTTCGCAGGTCAAGACCCGCTATGAACCCAATGCTGCCCGCTAAGCTCGCGCTGCTCGTCCTGCTGCTGCCGGGCGTGGCCCTTGCCAAGACCGCCGACCGCAACCAGCCGATGAACCTGGATGCCGACAGCAACGACTGCAACTTCGCCGACGACAACGGCACCTGCCGGTTCGCCGGCAACGTGGTCATCACCCAGGGCACGCTGATCGTGCATGCCGCCAGCGCCGACGTCATCCGCAAGGGCGGCGATGTCGATCGCGTGGTGTTCAAGGGCAGGCAGGCCACCCTCGAGCAGGAGATGGACGACGGCTCGAAGATGAAAGCGTGGGCCGACAACATGGATTACAACGTCAACAGCGACGTGATCGTGCTGACCGGCAACTACAAGGTGGAATCGGCGCGCGGCACCAACAGCGGCCAGCGCATGACCTACAACACCCGTACCGGCAACATGCAGAGCGGTGGCGATGGCACCCGCGTGCGTACCGTCATCCAGCCGAAGAACAAGGCGCCGGCAGCACAGCCCGCTGGTCAGCCTGCCGCGCAGCCGGCCAGGCAGGGGAGCGAACAGTAATGCTCGTCGCCAAGGGCCTGCGCAAAAGCTACAAGCAGCGCGAAGTGGTGAAGGACTTCGGGCTGACCCTGGACGCTGGCGAGGTGGTCGGCCTGCTCGGCCCGAACGGCGCCGGCAAGACCACCTGCTTCTACATGATCGTCGGCCTGGTGGCCGCCGACGCCGGCAGCATCGTGCTCGACGGCAAGGACATCACCAGCGACCCGATGTACACCCGCGCCAAGCAGGGCGTCGGTTACCTGCCGCAGGAGCCCTCGGTGTTCCGCAAGCTCAGCGTGGCCGACAACATCCGGCTGGTGCTGGAACTGCGCGAGGACCTCGACCGGGACGGGCGTGAGCGCGAACTGGCCAGCCTGCTCGACGAACTGCAGCTGGGCCACGTGGCCGAGCAGCTCGGCGCCAGCCTGTCCGGCGGCGAGCGCCGTCGCTGCGAAATCGCCCGCGCGCTGGCCGCGCAGCCGCGGCTGATCCTGCTCGACGAGCCGTTCGCCGGCGTCGATCCGATCTCCGTCGGCGAGATCCAGCGCATCGTCACCCATCTCAAGCAACGCGGCATCGGTGTGCTGATCACCGACCACAATGTCCGCGAGACCTTGGGAATCTGCGACCGCGCGTATATCCTCGCCGAAGGTACGGTGCTCGCCCAGGGCGCTCCCGCGGACCTGCTGGGGAATGCAGATGTCCGCCGCGTCTACCTGGGAGATGCCTTCAAGCTCTGAAGGTGGCCGCCGGACCTTTCCCTTCCCGTTCGGCGCTGGCATGAAAACGCGGTTGCAGACATCGCTGGGGCAACACCTGGTCATGACGCCGCAGCTGCGCCAGGCGATCAGGCTGCTGCAGATGTCCAGCACCGAGCTGGACGCGGAGATCGCCGAGGCGGTGGAGAGCAATCCGCTGCTGGACTGGGCCGACCAGGCCGACCCCGGTGGCGCACCGGATGCAGCGGACGCACGCAGCGGCGAACAGCCTGGCGACCAGGATGCCGGGGGCGGGGGTGGCGACGCGCCGCCCGCGCCCGATGCCGCCGATGAGGGATGGACGCCTTCCGAAGTCGACTGGAGCGGCGCCGGCAGCGGCGGGTCGTTCGATGATGACGACGATGCCGGCAGCGCCGCTGAACGCGTCGCCGAGGCCGAAACCCTCGCCGACCACCTGCTGTGGCAGCTGCACCTGTCGCCGCTGTCCGCGCGCGACCGCAGCATCGGTGCCGCGCTGGTCGATGCGCTCGACGATGATGGCTACCTGCGCGAATCGCTGGACGGCATCGCCGAGACCCTGCTGCCGGGCATCCACGCCGGGCACGACGAAATCCTGACCGTGCTGCACCAGGTGCAGCGCTTCGATCCGGTCGGCATTGGCGCGCGCAGCCTGGGTGAATGCCTGCAGCTGCAGCTGGACGTGCTGCCCGTCGACACGCCGGGGCTGGCACTGGCCCGCCAGATCGCCGATGGCCCGCTGGAGCGCCTGCCGCGCGCCGGCATCGCCGGGATCGCCCACGAACTGAAACAACCGCTGGAGGCGGTGGACACTGCCGTCGCGCTGCTGCGTTCGCTGGATCCGCGTCCCGGCAGCCAGGTCGCACCGCTCACCCAGGACACCTACGTGGTTCCCGATCTGGTGGTATGGCGCCAGGCCGGGACATGGCGCGCCGCGCTGGCCGGGCATGCCGGTCCGCGGGTCACCATCCATCGGGGTTACGAGCAGATGATCCGGCGCTGTGGCGAGGCCGATGCCGGCTACCTGAAGGCGCACCTGCAGGAAGCGCGCTGGCTGCTGAAGGGGCTGGAGGCACGGGGCGAGACCCTGCTGCGGGTCATGCAGTGCCTGCTGCAGCAGCAGGCCGGTTTCCTCGAGTTCGGCGCCCAGGCGCTGCGCCCGCTGACCCTGCGCGAGATCGCCGGCGAGCTCGGCCTGCACGAATCGACCATATCCCGCGCCATCGCCCGCAAACACGTGCGCACGCCGCGCGGCACCCTGCCGCTGCGCGCGTTCTTCGCATCCGGCATCGATACCGAGGGCGGCGGCGAGGCGTCCAGCACCGCCATCCAGGCGATGATCCGGCGCCTGATCGACGATGAAAACCCGCGCAAGCCGCTTTCTGACGCCAAGCTGGCTGACCTGTTGAAAACCTCCGGCATCCCGGTGGCGCGGCGGACCGTAGCGAAGTATCGTGAAGCCATGAACATTTCCGCCTCGCACGAGAGAGTCAGGATCGCTTGACGCGCACGCGCCGGCGGAGACGTTCATTGGCAAATCCGAATAAAGGAGAAACCCGATGCGCATTGAAACGTTTGGCAAAGACGTCGAAGTCACCCCGGCCCTCAAGGAGTACGTGGAAACCAAGCTCTCGCGGGCGGGCAAGCATTTCGGCGAGCACTGCGAAACTCGGGTTACGCTGAAGCTGCAGAACAAGAACGAGCATCACGTCGATGCCACCGCGAACATCCCCGGCAATACCCTGCATGCGGAGGCCACCGGCCAGACCATGTATGCGGCGATCGACATCCTGGCCGACAAGCTCGACCGGGTGCTGACGGCGGAAAAGGAAAAGAAGCAGCAGAAGAAACAGCAGCACGCGCCCCTGCCGGTGGGCGACAATGGCGGCTGACGTCCCCATTCTCCTCCTGACATGCCCCTGACCGATCTGATGGCGGCCGTGCAGACCGAAGTCTGCACGGCAACCGACCGCGACAGCGTGCTGCTGGCCGCCGCCCGCCTGCTGGCCTGCCGCCAGGCCAATGCCGAGCAGATCCACCACAACCTGCGCGAGCGCGAAACCCTGGGCAGCACCGCGATCGGCCACGGCATCGCGATCCCGCATGGACGTGCGCCCGCGCTCGAAAGCCCCCGCGGCGCCCTGCTGAAACTCGAAACCCCGGTCGATTTCGGCGGCGACGAGCCGGTCGACCTGGTGTTCGCGATCGCCGTCCCGGCGCATTACACCCACCAGCACCTGATGCTGCTGTCCGAACTGGCCGAGCTGTTTTCCGAGCCCGCGATCCGCGACGCGCTGCGGGCAGCGGAAGATGCCGACGCCCTGCGCGCCATCATCGATGTCCCACCCCCGGCGAGTGCCGCATGAACACCAGCATCACCGCACGCGAGCTCTACGAACGCCAGCGCGATCGGCTGGCGTTGCGGTGGGTTGCCGGGCAGAAGGGCGAGAAGCGGGAACTGGAAGCCGGCCACACCATGTCCCGGCGCCCTTCGCTGGCCGGTTACCTCAACGCGATCTACCCCAACAAGGTGCAGATCCTGGGCACCGAGGAACTGTCCTGGCTGGACTCGCTGGATTCGCGCCAGCGCTGGGAAACCATCGAGCGGATCATGCAGGCGCACCCGCTGGCGCTGGTCATCAGCAGCAACCAGCCCTGCCCGGAAGACCTGCGCGCGGCCGCCGACGAATCGCAGACCCCGCTATGGCTTTCGCCCAAGCGCGGCCATGAGCTGCTCAACCATCTGTCCTACCACCTGGCGCGCACGCTGGCGCCGCGGGTGATCCTGCATGGCGTGTTCATGGAGATCTATTCCATCGGCGTGCTGATCACCGGCGAGGCCGGATCGGGCAAGAGCGAGCTGGCGCTGGAACTGCTCAGCCGTGGCCACCGGCTGGTCGCCGACGACGCGCCCGAGTTCACCCAGATCGCCCCGGACGTGCTCGACGGCACCTGTCCCGAGCTGCTGCAGGACCTGCTGGAAGTGCGCGGGCTTGGCGTGCTGAACGTGCGCGAGATGTTCGGTGACACCGCTGTAAAGAAGAACAAGTACCTTCGGCTGATCGTCCACCTGACCAAGCCGATGACCGAGCCTTCCGCGTATGGCTACGAGCGCCTGACCGGCGATTCGGGTACCCGCCACGTGCTGGACCTGGACGTCCCGCTGATCACCCTGCCGGTGATGCCCGGTCGCAACCTGTCGGTGCTGACCGAAGCGGCCACCCGCCTGCACATCCTGCGCACCAAGGGCATCGACCCGGCAGCGATGTTCATCGCCCGCCACAGCAATCTGCTGGAACGCCGCATGCCATGAGCCATCCCCGCAGGAGGCCCCGGTGCCGTGGGTGATGATCCCCCCGGTGGGTGACGACCGTTGGTCGTCACCGCTCCCCACCCACCTCCGCCCCCTGGCCTGCACCCCGCTTCCCGAGCCACCCGAGAACCCCGCCCGCCATGAACATCGCCGCCCCCACCGCCCCGACCCTGATCATCGTCAGCGGCCTGTCCGGTTCGGGTAAATCCGTCGCCCTGAAGACGTTCGAAGACCAGGACTACTACTGCTCGGACAACCTGCCCATCGACCTGCTGCCGGATTTCGTGCGTCGCGTGCTGGGCGCGCCGGGAACGCCGCCGCGCCGGCTGGCAGTGGGGATCGACGTCCGCGGGCAGAGCGACCTCAGCCAGCTCACCCGATGGCGCCAACAGGCCGAGCAGGCCGGCGTCGACGCGCAGCTGCTGTTCTTCGAAGCCAGCGACGAGACGCTGCTCAAGCGCTACGCCGATACCCGTCGTCGCCATCCATTGAGCCAGCTGGGCCTGTCGCTGCCCGAAGCGATCGCCCGCGAACGCGAACTGACCGCCCCGCTGCGGCAGGCGGCCAACGCGATCATCGACACCACCCTGCTCAACGTGCACCAGCTGCGCCGCCAGATCGTCACCGAATACGCGCTCGGCCACGCCACCCGGCTGTCGTTGTTGTTCGAATCCTTCGCCTACAAGCGCGGCGTGCCGGCCGAAGCCGATTTCGTGTTCGATGCGCGGGTCTTGCCCAACCCGCACTGGGATCCGGAGCTGCGCCCGTTGAGCGGGCGCGAAGGCGGCGTGCGCGACTATCTGGAAGAACAACCGGACGTGCAGCGTTACCTGGCCCAGCTGATGGATTTCCTGGACACCTGGCTGCCCAAGCTCGGCAACGACACCCGCAGCTACGTGACGGTGGCCTTCGGCTGCACCGGCGGCAAGCACCGCTCGGTGTTCCTGGCCGAACGCATGGCCCGCCACGCCCGCGAACAAGGCTGGCAGGACGTCGCCACCTTCCACCGCGAACTCGACTGAAAAAAGGGGACGGAGGGGATTAAGTCGCATCTGGCTCATCCGTGCCGGATGCGACTTAATCCCCTCCGTCCCCTTTTTCGCTTTCCAGCTGAATACGGAACACTGCAGGGTCACGATCCTGCTATCGCCCCTTCATGCCGACCTGTTAACGTTCGGTAATGACCTGTGGCATTCTTCTTGTAACCCACCCCGGAATCGGAACCGCCCTGCTCGACGTGGCGACCCGGCTCCTGCGGCATCTGCCGCTGAAGACTGAAGCTTTCGAAGTACCGTTCGACGCAGACCTGGACACCCTGCTTCCGCTTGCCTCGGCCGCCATGCGCCGGGTGGACGGAGGACACGGTGTGCTGATCCTGACCGACCTGTACGGCGCCAGCCCCAGCAATCTCGCCGCGCAGCTGGCGAAGCTGGGCACCCCGGCCCGACGGGTAGCGGCGCTGAGCCTGCCGATGTTGTTGCGGGTGATGAATTATCCGGAACAGGGACTGGATCAATTGCCTGCCACTGCGGCGGCAGGCGCGCGAAATGGAGCGATAGTGGACGATGCTTGAACGAGAACTCACCGTAACCAACCGCCTGGGCCTGCATGCCCGCGCCACCGCCAAGCTGGTGCAGGAGCTGGCTCCGTTCCGCTGCAACGTCACCATGGCCGCCAAGGGCCGCGAGATCAACGCCAAGAGCATCATGGGCGTGATGCTGCTCGCCGCCGGCCAGGGGACTCCGGTGACCATCCGCATCAGTGGTGAGGATGAGCAGGCCGCGATGGATGCCGTCGTCGCCCTGTTCGAACGTCGCTTCGACGAGGACAGCTGACATGCCGCGCGCGCGTGCCGGCGTGGCTCCCACCGGCCTGCGGCCGGTGCAGCTGCTGTCCGGGCATGGCGCGTCGCGTGGCACCGCGCTCGGCCGCGCCCGCGTGCGGCTTCCGCATGCACTGGAGGTGGCCGAGCAGCGCATCGCCCCGCAGCAGGTCGAGCAGGAGCTGAAACGCCTGCACCAGGCGCTCGACGCTGCCCGCGCCGAGATGCACGACCTGCGCCAGCGCCTGCAGGGTGCACTGAACCAGGAAGCCGGCGAGTTCCTCGACCTGCATGCTCTGCTGCTGGATGATCCGGAGCTGCTGTTCGGCCTGGATGAGCTCATCCGCAGCGGCCCGTACAGCGCCAGCTATGCCCTGCGCCTGCAGCGCGACCGCCTGGCCAAGGTGTTCGACGGCATGGACGATGCGTACCTGAAGAGTCGCATGGACGACCTGGACCATGTGATCGGGCGCATCCACGCCTTCCTGCAGCCGGTGCTGCCGCCGGCGGTGAAGGGCCTGGCCGGCGAGATCCTGGTCTGCGAGAACATCGCGCCCTCGGAAATGGCGCAGCTGCAGTCGCAGGGCGTGGTGGCGATCGTCACCGTGGCGGGCAGCGCGCTGTCGCACAGCGCGATCCTGGCGCGCAGCCTGCACCTGCCGCTGATCGTCAACGTCCCCAACCTGCTGCACACGATCAGCGACGGCGACGTACTGATCGTCGACGCCAGCGACGGCAGCATCACCGTCAATCCACAGGCCGACAACCTGCGCGACTACCGCGTGCGGCTGAAGGAACACGCGCGCGAACAGCGCGAGCTGGGCCGCCTGCGCAGCAAGCCGAGCCGCACCCGCGACCAGGTCGACATCGCCCTGCTCGCCAATGCCGAATCGCTGGAAGATGTCACCCAGGCGCACGCCCTGGGCGCGCAGGGGCTGGGCCTGTACCGCACCGAATTCCTGTTCCTGCAGCGCAATGAGCTGCCGGACGAAGAAGAACAGTTCCAGGCCTACCGCGACGCGGCGCTGGGCATGGCGGGACGACTGGTGACCATCCGCACCCTCGACCTCGGCGCGGACAAGGCCGACCGCACCGGGCTGACGCTGAGCAACGAAGACAATCCGGCCCTCGGCCTGCGTGGCGTGCGCCTGTCGCTGGCGCGGCCGAAGGTATCCGACACCCAGCTGCGCGCGATCCTGCGTGCCAGCGCCTACGGCAAGCTGCGCGTGCTGGTGCCGATGGTCAGTACGCGCGAAGAGCTGCTCGCGGTTCGCCGGCGCATGGCCAGGCTTTCCGAACAGCTGCGCGCCGAAGGCCATGAGATCGCCGCGAAGGTGCCGCTCGGCGCGATGATCGAAGTACCGGCCGCCGCGTTCGCGCTGGAGAGCTTCATCGACCTGGTCGACTTCCTGTCGATCGGCACCAACGATCTGGTGCAGTACCTGCTGGCGGCCGACCGCAACAACGAGGCCCTCGGCGAGCTGTATTCGCCGCTGCATCCGGCGGTACTGCGGCTGCTGGCGCTGGTGATCGAAACCGGCATGCGGCATCGCATTCCGGTGGCGGTCTGTGGCGAGATCGCCGGCGACGCACGGCTGGCGCCGATGCTGCTGGCGCTGGGCCTCACCGAGTTCAGCCTGCACCCGGGCACGCTGCTGGAAGTGCGCCGCGCAATCCGCGACAGCGACCTCGGCCAGCTGCGCGCCGATGCGCCGAAGCTGCTCGCTGCCCGCGACCGCCGCGGCATCGAACGCTGGCTGGCAGGCCACTGACCGGAACAGCGGCGGGTCCCCTGCCGATCATGGATCGACACTACCGCCCGGCTCCGGCCACGATCCGGGTGGGTGACGACCGTTGATCGTCACCGCTCCTGATCGCGTTGCCGATCATGGATCGGCACTACCGTTTCGCTGCAGCGTGCATCGGCCCTACCCGTAGCCACGCCAGCGCGCGATAATGACGCGCTGCCCACCTTCGATGCTGCATCCTTCCTGCATCGCGGCCTTCTTTTTCCGCTGGAGCGCCAATGGCCGAAGCCGTACGCCACGACAAGACCGCGCGCCAGCTGCGCCTGCTCTCCGACGCACTGGACAGCGGCCGCCTCGGCCCCGTTCGCCGCCTGGTCAACACGCTGGCACCGGCTGAAATCGGCAACCTGCTCGAATCACTACCGCCCGGCAAGCGCGAAATCGTATGGGGCCTTGTCGATCCGGAAGACGATGGCGAGGTGCTGGTCCACGTCGGCGACGAAGTGCGCGAAAGCCTGCTCGCCGACATGGACCCCGATGAGATCATCGCCGCGGTCGAAGACCTCGATATCGACGATCTGGCCGACCTGGTCGAAGACCTGCCGGACACGGTCATCGATGAAGTGCTCAAGTCGATGGACCGCGAGAACCGCGAGCGCCTGGAGCAGGTGCTCTCCTACCCGGAAGACAGCGCCGGCCGCCTGATGAATCCCGACGTGGTGACCGTGCGCGCCGACGTCAACGTCGACGTGGTGCTGCGTTACCTGCGCCTGCGTGGCGAACTGCCGGACCACACCGACCACCTGTTCGTGGTCAGCCGGCGCCACCAGTATCTCGGCCGGGTATCGCTGGCCTCGCTGGTAACCCACGAAGACACCACGCCGATCAACCGCCTGATCGACGACGAGCAGCCGGCCATCGACGTCGGCGAGAGCGACGAGGAAGTCGCCCGCCAGTTCTCCGACCATGACTGGGTATCCGCACCGGTGGTGGACGACAACAACATCCTGCTCGGCCGCATCACCATCGATGACGTGGTGGACATCATCCGCGCCCAGGCCGAGCACCAGGCCCTCGGCGCGGCCGGCCTGGACGAAGAGGAAGACCTGTTCTCGCCGATCAGGCGCGCCGTGCGCGGCCGCGTGGTGTGGCTGGGCATCAACCTGTGTACCGCCTTCCTCGCCGCCAGCGTGATCGGCCAGTTCGAACTCACCCTGGAGAAAATCGTCGCCCTGGCGGTGCTGATGCCGATCGTCGCCGGCGTCGGCGGCAATGCGGCGGTGCAGGTGCTGACGCTGATGGTGCGTGGCCTTGCGCTGGGCCAGGTCGGCGCCAGCAACGCGCGCATCCTGCTATGGAAGGAATCGCGCGTTGCGCTGATCAACGGCGTACTGATCGGCAGCCTGGTCGGAATGATCGCCTATTTCTGGTTCCACAGTTTCCTGCTGTCGGTGGTCATCACCCTGGCGTTGATCATCAACTTCTGCGCGGCCGCGCTGGCCGGCGTGCTGCTGCCCCTGCTGCTCAAGCGCATGAACGTGGATCCGGCCGTCGCAGGCACCGTGGTGGTGACCGCGGTGACCGATGTCATCGGCTTCTTCAGCTTCCTCGGCCTTGCCACGCTGATCCTCCTCAACTGACCGGAGCCGTGCATGGCCACCACCGTCGACAACTATTTCCAACCCGGCTGGCGCGACCAGGTCCATGTCTGCGCCGCATGCGAATGGCAGGGCAGCTCACGTGCGATGGTGATGGAACTGCACGAGGACCTCACCGAGTACGACTGCCCCGCCTGCGAGAACCCGCTGCTGATGGTGATGCATCCGGATATCGAACAGGTGCGGGCAGCGGCAGCGGCCGGCAACGCCGAAGCACAGGCACAGCTCGACATCATCGCCACCGCCCCCGGCATCTCCCGGTAGATGCCGGTCGCGGGCGGGCACGCTCGCCGGAGCACAGACGCCGCTTTCCTTCTCCTGGATGTACGATGGGCGCGGCTCCGGATACCGAGAAACCGCCATGTCCCGTTTCCCGAAACGCTGGCTCCCGCTGGCTGCCCTGCTGATCTTCGTCGCCGGCTGTGCCAGCACGCCGGAGGCCGCCACGGGCCGCTTCGAAGCACGCACGGTCACCGTGGATGGCCGCACCTCCACTTACCAGGTCTTCGTTCCCGCGCCGGCAGCACGCAGTGGCGGCCCGCTGCCAGTGGTGTTGTTCCTGCATGGCTCAGGCGAGCGCGGCGTCGATGGCATCAAGCAGACCGAATCCGGGCTGGGGCCGTACCTGCGCACGCACGCCGCCGACTTCCCGGCGCTGGTGGTCCTGCCGCAGGTCCCGGACGATGAGGAGTGGTCGGGACGCAACAATCGCGTCGCGATCGCCGCACTGGATGCTGCCATCGCCGAGTTCGGCGCCGATCCGTCGCGCCAGTACCTGACCGGCATGTCGATGGGCGGCTATGGCAGCTGGAACATCGCCCTCGCCGACCCCTCCCGGTTCGCCGCGATCGTGCCGGTATGCGGCGCCGTGCTCGTGCCCCGCGAGGTGCGCCCTACGCTGCTGGTGGAAGCGGTCGCCAACGAGGCCGATCCGTATGCGGCCGTGGCGCAGCGCCTGAAGCAGGTACCGATCTGGATGTTCCATGGCGCGCTGGACGATGTGGTGTATCCGGACGACGACCGCAAGCTGCACGCCGCCTTCAAGGCCGCCGGCGCACGGGACACGCGCTACACCGAATATCCGCAAGGCAACCACAACGCCTGGGACGCCACCTACGCCGATCCCGCGATGTGGCAATGGCTGTTCGCCCAGAAGCGCTGATCGCAATCCCCGAATCCTGGTGGGTGACGACCTGGGATATTGGTGGGTGACGACCGTTGGTCGTCACGCTCCGCACTCTCACACTACCCGCGGCCTCCCCTGATGCTGTCGCCTGGCCGACGATGTACATCATTGCCTCATGAGCAGCCATCGCCTCCGCTATGGTCGATGGTCCATCATCGGCCAGAGCTACATCCTCACCTGGGTCTGCCACGAGCGACATCGCTGCTTCGATGATCCCATCGCGGCACACATCATCATGGAGCAGCTGTCCGCACCTCAAACGCGGTTGCTGGTTGAGTCGCTCGGATGAATCGCTGCATCGACATGCGATGTACATCGTTGGCATTCCGATCCGGGCCGGCCTGTCATCGCGGATCGGGGAGTATCCGTTTGCCTGGTGCAGGTGGCTGGAAGATGAAGGAGTGTGACGACCAACGGTCGTCACCCACCAGAAGCAACAGGCATCACCCACCCGCCGGGGATCAGCCCAGCAGGGTTTCCAGCACCGCCATGCGCACGGCGACGCCGTTGGCGACCTGGCGCAGCACCCACGACTGCGGGCCATCGGCCACCTCGTCGGTGACTTCCACGCCGCGGTTGATCGGACCGGGGTGCAGCACGGCGGCATCGGTACCCGCGCGCTTGAGGCGCGCGGCATCCAGGCCGTACTGCGCGTGGTACTGCTCCAGTGAAGGCACCAGCCCTTCTTCCATGCGCTCGCGCTGCAGGCGCAGCATCATCAGCGCATCGGCACCTTCCAGCATCGCATCGAAATCCTGGCCGACCACGCAGCCCTTCAGGGTTTCGTCGTCGGGCAGCAACGATTGCGGGCCGCACACGCGAATCTCGCCCACGCCCAGCGTGCGCAGCGCATGCAGGTCGGTACGCGCCACGCGCGAATGCTTCACGTCGCCGACGATCAGCACCTTCATCTTCGAAAAATCACCGCCCTTGGCCTGGCGCAGAGTGAGCATGTCGAGCAGGCCCTGGGTAGGGTGCGCACTGCGGCCATCGCCGGCGTTCACCAGCGCGGTGCCCTCGCCCGCCGCCGCTGCCAGTTCGGCGACCGCGCCATCGTCCGGATGGCGCACGATGAAACCGCGCACACCCATCGCTTCAAGATTACGCAGCGTATCCACCGCCGTTTCACCCTTGCGCGTGGACGACGTGGACGCATCGAAGTTCAACACGTCGGCACCCAGCCGCTGTGCCGCCAGCTGGAACGAACTGCGCGTGCGCGTGGACGGTTCGAAGAACAGCGTGCACACTGCCGAGCCCGCCAGCACCGCGCGCTTGTTGCCGACGCGTCCGACCGCGGCATCGCGGATCTGGCCGGCACGGTCCAACAGCTGCAGCAGCGTTTCGCGCGGCAGGCCTTCCAGGGTGAGCAGGTGGCGCAGGCGTCCGGAGGAATCGAGTTGCGAAGCGGTCATGGCAGGAGGTCGGGCAGCTCAGGGAAGAGGGATGGCGTCGTCCGGGCTGGACAACCAGCGGTCGATGATCACCGCGGCGGCCACCGCGTCCAGGGCGGCAGCATCGCGGCGGCGCTTGCGTCCTTCGGCACGTTCGACGGCGAAACGGCGCGCGGCTTCGACCGAACTGGAACGCTCGTCGATCAACACCACCGGCAGTTTGTAGCGCTCCCGCAGCTGGCGGGCGAAGCCCTGCGCACGCTTGCGGTTGGGCTGGTCCTTTCCGTCCAGGGTCAGCGGATCGCCGACCACCAGGCCATCGGGTTTCCATTCCTTCAGCAGCCGCTCGACGACGGCCCAGTCCGGGCCATTGCCATGCACGTCGATCACCGCGATGGCGCGGGCATGGGCGGCGAAGGTACTGCCGATCGCCACGCCGATCCGTCGCGAGCCGACATCGAAGCCGAGCACGGTGCCATCGCGACGGATGCCCGTGGATTCAGACATGGCCGCTGTAGTCGGTCAGGCGGAACAGGTCCACGCCGATGCGCGCCGCGGCGCCCTGCCAACGCTGCTCCAGCGGCGTGTGGAACAGCACGTCCGCATCGGCTGGCACCGCCAGCCAGCTGTTCTCGGCCAGTTCGGTTTCCAACTGCCCATCAGCCCAGCCGGCGCAGCCCAGCGTAACCAGCGCGTTGGCCGGACCTTCGCCGCTGGCCATCGCTTCGAGGATGTCGCGCGAGGTGGTCAGGAACAGGCCATCGCCGACGGCGAGGCTGGAATCCCACGGCCGTGCATCGTCATGGATGACGAAGCCGCGCTCGGGGTGCACCGGCCCGCCGTTCAGCACCACGCGGGCGCGCAGCGTTTCATCGCCGGTGGCGATGTCCATCTGCGCCAGCACTTCGCCGAGGGTGTATTCGGAGGGCTGGTTGATCAGCACGCCCATCGCGCCGTTCTCGTCGTGCTGGCAGATCAGCGCGACGCTGCGGGCGAAGGTGGCGTCGGCCAGCGATGGCAGCGCGACCAGCAGGTGATGGGCAAGGGAGGTAGGAGTCACGGGCATGCGTCCATTCTACCTGCTGGACCGTACGCGGGCATGAGGCGGTAGGATGGCGGAAATTTCCGCGATGGAGCGTCCGATGCAATCCGGCACCCTGCTGTCCGCGAGCACCCGCAGTGCCATCGTCCTCATCGCGCTGCTGCAGGGATTGCTGCTGTATCTGGCGCATCAGCTCGATGGCCGCTGGCCGTTCCAGGAAATCGGCTCGCACTTTCGCTGGTACGCGTGGGTGCTCTCGGTGCCCACCGCCATCGCGCTGACCGTCGTCGACCTGCGCGACCGCCGCCTGTGGCTGCATGCGGCGATGGGCTCGCTGGTGGTGCTGGCGCTGGCCAGCTGGATCGGCTGGAACCTGCAGGGCCCCAGCGGGCTGCGCCCGGACACGCTGGGCGCGCCGTTTTCGCTGGCCATGGCCATCGCCACCTTCATCCTGCTGCCGTGGTGGCAGCTGCGCCTGCGCGATGGGCATTGGCGGGCCACCTATGACGGACTGTTCGAGCGGGCGTGGCAGAACGGCCTGACGCTTGCGATGGCCGCGTTGTTCACCGGCCTGACCTGGCTGCTGCTGTGGCTGTGGGCGGCGCTGTTCGCGCTGGTGAAGATCGACGCATTCAGCGAACTGTTCCGGCAGCCGGCCTTCATCGCGCTGGCCACCGGCACCCTGGCCGGCTTCGGCGTACTGATCGGGCGTACCCAGCACCGCGCGATCCAGATCACCCGCCAGATCCTGTTCGCGCTCTGCCGCGGACTGCTGCCCCTGCTGTCCTTCATCACCGTGCTGTTCGTGCTGAGCCTGCCGTTCACCGGCCTGCAGCCGCTGTGGGAAACGCGCTCGGCCGCCGCGCTGCTGCTGGTGCTGGCACTGCTGCTGGTGGCGTTCGCCAATGCGGTCTACCAGCACGACAGCGAGCAGGCCCCCTACCCTACATGGCTGCGGCGGCTGGTCGAGGCCAGCCTGGTCGTGCTGCCGGTGCTGGCCGCGCTGGCGCTGTATGCGATGTGGCTGCGCATCAACCAGTATGGCTGGACCTTGGACCGGTTCTGGGCCGCGCTGGTGGCGGTGCTGGTGGCCGGCTATGCGGTTGGTTACGCGCTGGCCCCGTTCCGGCGCGGCGGTCGCTGGCTGCAACGGCTGGAGCCGGCCAACCGCGTCATGTGCTGGGCGGTGCTGGCCGCGGCGCTGCTGTCGAACTCTCCGCTGCTGGACCCGATGCGCATCACCCTGGCCAGCCAGAAGGCACGCCTGCTCGCCAACCCGGCCGCCATCACCGCCACCGATGCGATGATGCTGCGCTTCGAGGTCGGCCGTCGCGGCCTGGACACGTTGCGCGAACTCCAGACCGATCCGCGTGTCGCCGGCGATCCGCGCGCGGCCAGCGTGGTGACCCAGGCGCTGGCCCGCACCGCTCCGCACGGAACCGAGGCACCGATCGACGATGGCATCCGGGACCTGGCCACGCTGCATGAGCGCCTCCCGCTTGCCACTGGTTCGGCGGTGCCGCCGGACAGCTGGTGGCAGGCGGTACTGGCGCGCAGGCTCCCTGCCGGCTCCTGCCTCGATACCGACCAGGCCTGCGTGGTGCTCAGCCGCGACGTCGACGGCGATGGACAGGACGAGGTGCTGCTGTGTTCCCTGCCGCCCCAGTCGGGCGCCTATTGCCAGCTCCATGCGCTCGGTGCGAAGGGCTGGTGGCAGGCCGGCAGCTATGCCTTCCCACGTGGCGAAAGCCGCGAAACCGGGACCGCCATCCAGGCCGCCGTGCGCGCCGGCAAGCTGGCCCCGCAGCCACCGCGCTGGCCCGCATTCTCGCTGGATGGCGCCGAACCTGTCTCCATCGACAACCTCACCAAGGAACCCGTGGACCGCCCATGAGTGGATACTGCCGCATCGCCCCAGGCCATCCCGTACACGGCCATTACCACGACCATGAGTACGGCTTCCCACAGCGCGCGGAGCGCGAGTTGTTCGAGCGCCTGCTGCTGGAAATCAACCAGGCCGGGCTGAGCTGGGAGACCATCCTGAAGAAACGCGAGGGCTTCCGTCGCGCCTACGACGGCTTCGACGTGGACACGGTGGCGGCCTACCAGCAGCAGGACATCGAGCGCCTGCTCGGCGATGCGGGCATCATCCGCAACCGGCTGAAGGTGCTGGCGGCCATCCACAATGCGCAGGTGATCCAGGGGCTACGGCAGAGCCACGGCAGTTTCGCCGGCTGGCTGGACGCCCACCACCCGCGGGACAAGGTGGCGTGGGTGAAGCTGTTCAAGAAGACGTTCCGGTTCACCGGCGGCGAAATCACCGGTGAATTCCTGATGAGCCTGGGCTACCTGCCCGGCGCGCACGCGGAGGATTGCCCGGTGCATGCGCGGCTGGTGGCGCTCAACCCGGCGTGGATGCAGGTGGCGACCACGGCTGGTGGGTGACAGCCCGCCTGGGGGTGGGAGACCGCTGTCTTTGGTGGGTGACCACTGCTTTTGGTGGGTGACGACCGTTGGTCGTCACCATCCTCACACCCACCACACCCGCACCCATCGCAAAGGGCCCGGCGCGGCTCACACGCCCATGTACCGTCCGGGGCGATGGTTGAACATCAGCACCAGGCTGAGCACCAGCGCACCGATCGCCGAGTACATCACCTGGGCGGGCGACAGCGCGGTGAACGCCACCAGCATCAGCATCGCATCGAAGCTCATCTGGACCTTGCCGGCGCTCCAGCCGCGGGTGCGCTGCAGGTAGACGGCGAGGATGCCGATGCCGCCCAGGCTGGCCCGATGGCGGATGAAGAACAGGATGCCCAGGCCGGACAACGCACCGCCGACCACCGCCGAGTACAACGGATCGATATGCGCGAAATCCGCCCAGCGCGGCAACAGGTCGGTGAGCATCCCGCAGGCGGTGACCGCCGCGAACGTCTTCAATGTGAACTCCCACCCCATGCGGCGCACGCCCACCCAGTAGAACGGCAGGTTGACCAGCACGAACACCACGCCGAAGTTCCAGCCGACCGTGTAATGGAGCAGGAAAGCCAGCCCGGCCATGCCGCCGATCATCAGGCCGCCTTTGGCGAAGATCGCCAGGCCCAGCGAGGCCACCAGCGTGGCCAGCACCATGCCCTGGACATCCTCGGCGTGGGAATGGCGCAGCGCGCGCGCATCCTGGACGGTGCCGGCACTATCGGGTGGCGGGGTCAGCGGACCGGCGGTGACGAGGTGGCCATCAGCGTCGTCGCACGGCGCGGGGCCATGGGATTGCAGGGACATGGGGGGTGGGGTGTCGCGGTGGGGTGACGTATTAGACACGAACCCGGCGACAGTTGCATTCCGCCAACACAGGGGTGAGGACTGGCGATGCGGATAACGACCGCCCATGTGGGTGACGACCGTTGGTCGTCACGCCCCTGGTTCAGGAATCTGCATGCCGGGCTGGAAAGCGTGGCGACCAACGGTCGTCACCCACCAAGGCGCCTTTCGAGGCATCAATCCTTGGTGACGCGGTTGATCTCGGCCAGGCTGGTCACGCCCTTGCTTGCCTTCACCAGCGCGGACTGGCGCAGGTCGTTCACGCCGATGGCCTGTGAGGCTTCGGCGATCTGCAGCGCGTTGCCGCCAGCCAGCACGATCGTGGCGATCTCGTCGGTCATCGGCATCACCTGGTAGATACCGGTCCGGCCCTTGTAACCCGCGGTGCAGTCATCGCAGCCCACCGCCTCGTACAGTTCGATGCCGGCATCCAGCTGCGCCTGGGTGAAGCCTTCAGCCAGCAGCGCATGGGCCGGCAGCTCGGTGCGCCGCTTGCAGTTGTTGCACAGCCGGCGCGCCAGGCGCTGGGCGATCACCAGGGTCACCGAGCTGGTGATGTTGTACGGGGCGATACCCATGTTCATCAGGCGCGCGATCGTCTGCGGCGCATCGTTGGTATGCT
>Ga0160433_100175_pt1 | contig 53671 bp, 45 predicted proteins | sample HID1972K_E0MG_FD_108235 | JGI IMG/M metagenome (GOLD analysis project Ga0160433, IMG submission 108235) | Enriched pill bug-associated microbial communities from UW Madison campus, WI, USA - HID1972K_E0 MG | ecosystem: Host-associated > Arthropoda: Insects > Digestive system > Unclassified ...
ACGATACCGCCGGCCGTCTGGCCATCGACGAAGCGATGATGGCCGAGATCAAGGGTCTGCACGCGGCCGTCAACCCGGCTGAAACGCTGTTCGTGGTCGATGCCATGACCGGCCAGGATGCGGCCAACACCGCCAGGGCGTTCGGCGAGGCGCTGCCGCTGACCGGCGTGGTGCTGACCAAGACCGACGGCGATGCCCGTGGCGGCGCCGCGCTGAGCGTGCGCTACATCACCGGCAAGCCGATCAAGTTCGTCGGCGTCAGCGAAAAGCCGGAAGGCCTGGACGTCTTCCATCCGGACCGCATCGCCAGCCGCATCCTCGACATGGGCGACGTGCTGTCGCTGGTGGAGCAGGTCGAACAGCAGGTCGACAAGGACAAGGCGCAGAAGCTGGCCGAGAAGGTCGCCAAGGGCAAGAAGTTCGACCTCAACGACATGCGCGACCAGCTCGAGCAGATGCAGAACATGGGGGGTATCGGCGGCCTGATGGACAAGCTGCCGGGCCTGGGGCAGATCCCGGACCATCTCAAGCAGCAGGTCAGCCAGGGCAAGGACGTGCCGCACATGATCGCGATCATCAACTCGATGACGAAGAAGGAACGCCGCAACCCGGGCCTGCTCAACGGCTCGCGCCGGGCGCGCATCGCACGGGGTGCCGGCCTGACCCCGGCCGACGTCAACAAGCTGATGAAGCAGTACATGCAGATGGAAAAGATGATGGGCAAGATGGCCGGCGGTGGCATGAAGGGCATGATGCGCAGCATGAAGGGCATGATGGGAGCCATGGGCGGACGCGGCCTGCCGTTCCGCTGATCCGTCGTCGAGATGATGTCCCGCCGGGCATGACCCGGTACCAGCAAGAGCAGGAGCGGCGTGAAGAACGTTGAGATTGCGTCCCGGGCAGCAGGCTTCTGCGAGCGCTTCGGCCTGCAGCTTCCGGTCCTGCTTGCACCGATGGCCGGTGCCTGCCCGGTGCCGCTGTCGGCGGCGCTGGCCACTGCCGGCAGCATGGGCGCGATGGGCGCGGTGCTCTCCTCCGCTGCCGATATCGGCCGTTGGATGGGCGAATTCCGCGCTGCCTGTGACGGTCCCGCGCAGGTGAATCTATGGGTGCCCGACGCCCCGCCGCTGCGCGATGCGCCCGCGGAAGCCGCTACGCGGGCCTTCCTGGCCCAGTGGGGTCCGGAGGTGCCGGCCGAAGCCGGTGATGCCGGTCCCGCCGATTTCGGACAGCAGTTCGATGCGGTGATCGCCGCGCGGCCCGAGGTGCTTTCCACCATCATGGGCGTGCTCGACCCGACCCAGGTCGCCCGGCTCAAGGAGGCCGGCATCGCCTGGATCGCCTGCGCGACCACGCTGGAGGAAGCCCGGATGGCCGAGGCGGCCGGTGCCGATGCGGTGGTCGCCCAGGGTTTCGAAGCCGGCGGTCATCGCGGTGCGTTCGATCCGGCACGTGCCGAACGGCAGCTGGTGGGGCTGTTCGCGCTGCTGCCCCGCCTGGCCGATCACCTGCGGATTCCGGTGATCGCCGCCGGCGGCATCGCCGACGGGCGTGGCATCGCCGCGGCGCTCACCCTCGGCGCCAGCGCGGTGCAGATCGGTACCGCCTTCCTGCGCACACCGGAAGCTGCACTGGCGCCGGCGTGGGCCGATGCGCTGGCGCGCAGCGAGCCCGAAGACACCTGGCCGACCCGGGCCTTCAGTGGCCGGCTCGGCCGTGGCCTGGCCACCGGTTACGTGCGCGCGGCGGCCGCCGCCGATGCGCCGCCGCCGCGTCCGTACCCGGTCCAGCGCGGACTGACCGCTTCGATGCGTTCGCAGGCCACGCGCGAGAACAACCTCGCTTCCATGCAGGCATGGGCAGGGCAATCTGCCTGGATGGCGCCCGTTGGACCGGCCGCGGAATCGCTGCGGCGATGGTGGCGCGACGCACAGGCGCTGCTGTGAGGCCGGTGTTCTGCAACGGGCAGCCGGCGGACGCGGCTTCGCTGGCGGCGGCGCTGGTGAACTACGGCCACTTCACCTCGTTGCAGGTGCGTGGGCATGCCGTGCAGGGGCTGGGCCTGCACCTGCAGCGGCTGGCCATTGCCACGAGATCGCTGTTCGGCGTTGAACTGGACGTGGCGCAGGTCCAGCGCTGGATGGCCGAGGCGCTGGCGCAGGCCGGGGTGGCGGACGCCTCGCTGCGGGTCACCGTGTTTTCGGCCGCGTTCGATTTCCGGACGCCGCGGGCCGCGGTGCCGGTGGACGTGCTGGTGGCCGTGTCGCCGCAGGTGGCGCTGACCGCCGCAGGGTCTGTGCGTACCGTGCGCTACCAGCGCGACATGGCCGGCGTGAAGCACGTGGGCACGTTCGGGCTGTTTGCGCAGCGACGTGCGGCGATGGAAGCCGGATTCGACGATGCGCTGTTCGTGACCGCGGACGGTGATGTCAGCGAGGGCACGACCTGGAACCTGGCCGTGCACGACGGACGCCAGCTCATCTGGCCACGGGCACCGGCGTTGCGTGGCACCGCTGAAGCCCTGCTGCGGGCGTACTGGGAGGGGCCGCAGACGGTGCGGCCGCTGTCATCGGCCGAGTTGGCCGGCATGCCGGCCGCCTTCGCGTGCAATGCCAGTGGTGTGTGGGCGTTGTCGGCCATCGATGGACGGCGGTTGCCGGGTTCGGAGGCGTTCGCCGAGGAGGGCCGGAGAGCGCTGGCCATGGCGCCCTGGGACCCCCTCCGGTAGAGCCGACCCAGGGTCGGCTGCCCCGAACCGCCAGCCGCCCCTGGGTCGGCTCTACCGGCTGGGGTTGGCGCGGCATAACGAGGCCGCTATAATCGTCCGCTTACCTCGCCATCCTGGCGACTGGGCAACACAGGAAAACACCACCATGGTCAAGATTCGACTGACCCGCGGCGGCGCCAAGAAGCGTCCGTTCTACCACATCATCGTCACCGACGTCCGCAGCGCCCGCGACGGCCGCAACATCGAGCGCGTCGGTTTCTACAACCCGGTCGCCCAGGGTGGCGAAAAGCGCATCGAGCTGGACCTGGCCCGCGTTGAGCATTGGGTCAAGAACGGCGCCCAGCCGACCGACAAGGTCCGCAACCTGATCAAGGAAGCGACCAAGTCCCAGGCCGCTGCGGCCTGATCCTGAAGGGCCGCGCCTGGCGCGGCCCATCCGGCATACGCAGATGAAAGATACCGAGCGCCGGATCCTGCTGGGCAGGGTTGCCGGCGCTTTTGGTGTGCGCGGCGAAATCAAGCTCGAGTCCTGGACCGAGCCACGTTCCGCCATTTTCCGTTACCAGCCGTGGATCCTGCGCAGTCCTTCGGGGCAGGAGTCGACGCTGACCGGTGCACGGGGCCGCGACAGCGGCAAGCACCTGGTCGCCCGTTTCCCCGGCATCGAAGACCGCGACACGGTCGAAGCCATGCGCGGCACCGAAGTGTTCGTGGCCCGCAGCGTGCTGCCGCCGCCGCAGCCGGACGAATACTACTGGGTCGATCTGGAAGGCCTGGACGTGCGGACCGTCGAAGGCGTGTCGCTTGGCATCGTTTCGCATCTGTTCTCCACCGGTGCCAACGATGTGCTGGTGGCGCGCGGCGACCGCGAACGGATGATCCCGTTCGTGCAGCCGGATTTCGTCAGGTCGGTGGATTTCGAGGCCAATCTGGTCGTCGTCGACTGGGATCCCGAGTTCTGATGCGCTTCGACGTCATCACGCTGTTTCCCGAATTTCTCGCCCAGTCCGCCGGACTGGGCGTGGTCGGCCGGGCGCAGGAAAAGAACCTGTTCAGCCTGCATGGCTGGAACCCGCGTGAGTACGCCGAGGGCAATTATCGCCGCGTGGACGACCGCCCGTTCGGCGGTGGGCCCGGCATGGTGATGCTGATCGAACCGTTGCAGGCCTGCCTGGCAGCGGTGCGCGCGGCGGACCCGACGCCGGCGCCGCTGATCCATCTCAGCCCGCAGGGCAGGCCGCTGACCCAGTCGCGGGTCCGCGAGCTGGCGGCGCTGCCGCGCATGATCCTGCTGTGCGGCCGCTATGAAGGCATCGACGAGCGCTTCCTCGCCAGTGAAGTGGACGAGGAGATTTCCCTGGGCGATTACGTGCTGTCCGGCGGCGAGCTGGGCGCGGCGGTGATCATCGATGCGGTCGCGAGGCTGCAGGAAGGGGCGTTGAACGACGCCGAATCGGCCGCGCAGGACAGCTTCGAGGGTGACCTCGGCCTGCTCGACTGCCCGCATTACAGCCAGCCGGCCCAGCATCCGCTGGGCGACGTGCCGGAAGTGCTGCGTTCGGGCAACCATGCGGCCATCGCCCGCTGGCGGCGGCAGCAGTCGCTGCTGCGCACCTGGCAGCGGCGCCCGGAACTGCTGGACGAAAGCCGGCTGGGCAAGGCGGACCGCGCGCTGCTGGACCAGGCCCGGCAAGGCCGGGATGCAGGCGATACCCCCTAGCACCATGGCCCGGTATTGGGCTATCATTGCGAATTACCATCGGCCGGACCGGTCGATGCGCGCCACACATAACAAACGTGCAGCACAGTCCGGTGACTGCATGAGCCCGAGTTGTCGAACGACACGCCCACCCGAACCTAGAATCGGTGTAACCCAATGAGCAAGCTGAACAAGTCCATCGTCGCGGAATTCGAGTCCGCCCAGATCACCCGCGAACTGCCGAAGTTCAGCCAGGGCGACACCGTTGTCGTCAACGTGAAGGTGAAGGAAGGCAACCGCGAGCGCGTGCAGGCCTACGAAGGCGTCGTGATCGGCACCAAGAACGGCGGCCTGAACTCCTCGTTCACCGTCCGCAAGATCTCGCACGGCTACGGCGTCGAGCGTGTTTTCCAGACCCACAGCGCCATCATCGACTCGGTCGAAGTGAAGCGTCGTGGTAAGGTCCGCGCCGGCAAGCTGTACTACCTGCGTGGCCTGGAAGGCAAGGCTGCCCGCATCAAGGAAGACCTGGCCGCCGCTGCGCAGGCCAAGGTGGCCCGCCTGGCTGCCGCCAAGGCCCAGTAATACCCCGACAACCTTTCTGGTTGTCGCCGCAACGGCCACCTTCGGGTGGCCGTTTGCGTTTGGCGGGGCGCGTCGTCGGGACGCATGCCCGTGCGGCAATGCGCCATGACCCGCGCCCGCCCGCATGGCACGCTTTGCGTTTCCCTGCCGATGGAGCGGTCTGCATGTCTTCAACTCGATCCAGGGACCCAGGCGAAGCGCCTGCGCCGCGGCTGCTTTCCGGTGGCAATCCACAGATCGCGAAGGGGGAGGGCGACGCACCGGTGCAGGCCTGGATTGCGGCTGCGCCGGGCTGGAAAAACACGGTCGCGGCGCGGTTGGATGCATTGATCGCGCAGGCCGTGCCCGACGCGCGCAAGGCGGTGAAATGGAACTCGCCGCTCTATGGCGCGCCCGCCCAGGACGGATGGTTCCTGAGCTTGCATTGCTTCAATCGCTACATCAAGGTCGCGTTCCTCAATGGTGCCCGGTTGCAACCGCCGCCGCCGGAGCCGTCCAAGCACCCGCACACCCGCTACCTGCATGTATCGGAAGAGGCTCCGCTGGACGAGGCCCGCTTCCTCGACTGGGTGAAGCAGGCGAGCGCGCTGCCCGGCGAACGCATGTGATCTTCACTCCCCATTCCGCAGACCCGGTGACGCCATGACGCCTCCTCGCTCCGCGCCTGCCGATAACGGACTGCCTGCTTCGGAATGCATCGATGCACGGATCGCGGAACTGCAGGACTGGCGCGGTGATGCGCGCTGCCACCGCGCATAACCGCCGGTAGCGCGCAGGGCGGGGCCATCGCACCGCTTCCAGTCGGCCATGGATCAGCTCTACCAGGACCATCCAGCCGACCATGGGTCGGCTCTACCAACGCGTGCGGTCAGTGGGGCGGCGAGGCCGGCGACACCGCGGCGGGCGCCGCGACTTCCAGCGCGGCATCGGCATCGGCGACCGGCGAGGGCGGGCAGGCGGGAATCTCCGCCGGCGTTGCCAACGGCGACGCGGAGGCCGGCGGCTCGATCATCCGCGCCTTGCGCCATCCACCCCAGCGGTAATACGCCAGCGACAGCAGCATCGACACCAGCGAGCTGACCGGAAAGCTCCACCAGATCGCGTCGGCCCCCCAGTACGGTTGCAGCAGTTCGGCGAACGGCACGCGTACGCCCCACAGCGAACCGGCCAGGATCAGCAACGGAGGCAGCACCGCGCCGGTGGAGCGCACCACGCCGGAGATCACGAAGCTCACGCCGAAGAACAGGAACGACCACACCGCGATATGGTTCAGATGGCGGGCGGCTTCCAGCGCCTGGCTGCCGTCGGGCAGGAACAGCGCCAGGGTGAAGCGGTCCAGCAGGATCAATGGTGCGATCAGCACGCCGGTGAGCAGGAAGTTGAACAGCACGCCCTGCCGCGCGGTGGCACGCACGCGCCCCCACAGCTGCGCGCCGACGTTCTGCGCGGCCATCGACGAACACGCCGCGCCGATCGCCATCGCCGGCATCTGCACATAGGTCCACAGCTGCAGCGACGCGCCATAGGCCGCCGCGGTATCGGTGCCGTACTGGTTGACCATCGTCATCAACATGATCATCGACAGCGAGATCAGCACCATCTGCAGCCCCATCGGCACGCCCTTGACCACCAGTGCCCTGAGGATCGGCAGGTCGACCTTGAACAGCGCCATGTCCTTGCGCCCCAGCCACAGCACGTGGCGCTTGTGGCGCATGTACAGCAGCAGGGCCAGCAACGACAGCGACTGCGCGATCAGCGTCGCCCACGCCGCGCCGGCGATGCCCAGCTCGGGCAGCGGGCCGAGGCCGAAGATCAGCAGCGGGTTGAGCACGATGTCCAGCCCGACCGACACCAGCAGGAAGCGGAATGGCGTGCGCGAATCGCCGGCACCGCGCATGGCCGCGCTGAGGAACGCGAAGGCGTACAGCGTCGGCATGGCCAGGAAGATGACCTTCAGATAGGCCTCGGCCAGCGGCAACGACGGTGCCGGCGTGCCCATCGCGGCAAGCAGTGGTCGTGACAGGAACCAGCCAGCGACCGCGATCACCACCGACAGGCCGATGAAGAAGGTTGCGCTGGTGCCCATCACCCGCCGCGCCTGGCCGATATCGCGTGCGCCCATCGCCTGGCCGATCAGGATGGTCGAGGCCATGCCGATGCCGAATACCGAGCCGATCAGGAAGAACATGATGTTGTTGGCGTTGGCCGTGGCGGTCAGCGCCGCCTCGCCGAGAAAACGTCCCACCCAGACCGCGTTGACCGAACCGTTCAGCGACTGGGCGATGTTTCCGGCCAGGATCGGCAGCGAAAACAGCAGCAGGTTGCGCCCGATGGGGCCCGAGGTCAGGTCGATTGGCGCTTTTGCCATGGGCTGGAGATCGTTCTGGTGAGCGCGCACACTAGCATCAAGCCGGTCTGGAGGATGTGCCGATGAATGCAGGACAGTCGCTGACCCGCGTGTTCGCGCCGGCCTTGATCGCGTTCGCGATGGCCGCATGTTCCACCACGGACGGGCGCATCGATACCCAGATGCGGCCAGGCGACCGCCCGGAATGCCAGGTCGGCAGCCAGCGCGAAGACCTTTCCGCCGGCGTGCCGACCCTGATCGGTGGCAGCGGTTGCCGTGCCGATCCCGACCATCCTCGACCCCTGAATCGTCCACGGAGCGACCCGAACCGATGACCGAGCTTTCCCTGCCCCAGCCCAGCGTCCGCCTGGATATCTGGTTGTGGGCGGCACGTTTCTTCAAGACCCGCAGCCTGGCCAAACAGGCGATCGAGAACGGCAAGGTGGCCATCGCCGGCCAGCGCCCGAAATCGTCGCGCGCGGTGCGCGTCGGCGAGCAGCTGGCGATCGAACGCGGCGAGGAGCATTTCGAGATTGAAGTGCGCGGCCTGAGCGAGCAGCGCGGCCCGGCACCGGTGGCACAGCAGCTGTACGCCGAGAGCGAGTCATCGAAAGCGCGGCGTGCCGAGCAACGCGCGCTGCGCATCGCCACCCGCGACGGCTACCAGGCCCCGGAACACCGGCCGGACAAGCGCGCGCGCCGGCTGATCCGTGCCCTCGGCGACCTCGACGCGCTTTGATGCCCGCCCGATGCCGGGTGGGTGACGACCGTTGGTCGTCACGGCATCAAAAATGTCGCCATCCACCCGCCGTCTCCACACGCCCACGGATCCATACGCAGCGCTCCTGGCCTTCCTGTCGATCGAACGCCTATTCGTGCTGCGCGTCACGGCACAGTGTGGTTGCCACCGCCAAGGTAATCACGCTTCCATGCTGGACACCCCCGTGCTTCGCCCGATCCTCGTCTTCCTTGTCCTGCTGGGGCTCTCCGCGTGTGGTGCAGCGCCGCCAGATGAGGGCCCCACGCAGCGCGGGGCCACCGCGCCCGCCCCGGCCCCCGCGCTGATCGACTTCTGGAACACGCCGCAGCGCGGCGCGAACAGCATGAACCTGCAGCCGCCGGACCGCGCCTACTTCGACGCCCTGCGTGCCACCGGAGCCACATGGGTCAGGCTGGCACCGGACAAATGGCCCGCCGCTGGCGGTCGCGATTTCCTCATCGGCAATGCCGACCACTATGCCGGGCTGGTGCCTGAAGACCTGGCGGTGTTGCGATGCGTGCTCGACGACGCCGGCGCTGCCGGGCTGAAGGTCGTACTGACACCGCTTTCGCTGCCCCTGCTGCGTTGGCGGCAGCACAACGGCAACAGGCCCGATCCGCGGCTCTGGCAGTCGCTGCAGGCGCAGGCACCGGCGCAGGCGTTCTGGCGCGATCTGGCCGGTGCACTGAAGGGACATCCCGCATTGGCGGCCTACAACCTGATCAACGAGCCGGCGCCGGAGCAGGGTGCGGCGCTGGAGGAACACGCACCGCTCGCCGACATGCGGGCCTGGTATGCAGAGAAGCAGGGCGGTCCACGTGACCTGAGGCGCTTCTACGCCGGGCTGATCGCCGCCGTGCGCGCGGTTGATGCGCATATGCCGCTGATGCTCGACGCCGGCTGGTACGCCGCTGCCGATGCATTCGGCTATTGGCCAGCCCCGCTGGACGATCCGGCGCTGCTCTATGCCGTGCATATGTATGAGCCGTACGAGGCGGTCGGTGCGCCCATGAACAAGCGCACGCAGTCCTACAGCTACCCGGGCAGCGCACCGTTCGCCGGGGTACCGGAGCACTGGGATGCGGCGCGGGTGGGGCGCTACCTGCGCCAGCCGATACAGTGGGCGCGCGAACACGGCGTGCCGTCGCAGCGGATGGTAGTGGCGGAGTTCGGCTGCCTGCGGCGCTGGCCCGGTTGCCCCGCCTACCTGCGTGACGTGCTGCAGGTGCTGGAAACCGAGCAGCTGCACTGGGCGTTCTATGCCTTCCGTGAGGATGGCTGGGATGGCATGGACTACGAACTGGGCGACAAGGCACTGCCGTGGAGTTACTGGCAGGCGGGGGAACGCGGCGAAGCGCCGCAGCCGCCGCGCAGCGATACGCCGATGTTCCGTATCCTGCGCGAGGCGATGCAACCGCAGCGGTAGGTGCCGGCCACTGGCCGGCACAACCCCGCGTCCGCGCGATCAGCCGTGCAGGTCGAACCGGTCCAGCTCCATCACCCGGGTCCAGGCAGCGACGAAATCCTGCACGAACTTCTTCTGACCATCGTCGCTGGCATACACCTCGGCCAACGCGCGCAGCACCGAGTTCGAACCGAATACCAGGTCGGCGCGGCTGCCTGTCCAGCGCGGTGTACCCTCGCCACGCGCGATGCCCTGGTAACGGCCCTCGCCGGCCGCGCGCCATTCCGTGCCCATGTCCAGCAGATTGACGAAGAAATCGTTGCTCAGCGTGCCCGGCCGGTCGGTGAGCACGCCATCCGGATTGCCGTCCACCGTGGCCCCCAGCACGCGCAGGCCGCCGACCAGCACGGTCATCTCCGGCGCGGTGAGCGTCAGCAGCTGGGCCCGGTCCACCAGCATCACTTCAGCCGGCACGCTGTAACGGCCCTTCAGGTAGTTGCGGAAGCCATCGGCCAGCGGCTCCATCACCGCGAAGGAGTCGGCATCGGTCTGTTCCTGGCTGGCATCGGTCCGGCCCGGGGTGAACGGCACGCTCAGCTCATGACCACCGGCCTTCGCCGCCTGTTCGATGCCGACACCACCGGCCAGCACGATCAGGTCGGCCAGCGATACCTGCTTTTCGCTGCTGGCGTTGAAGTCGGCCTGCAGTTTTTCCAGTGCTGCCAGCACCCTGGCCAGCTGCGCCGGCTGGTTCACGGCCCAGTCCTTCTGCGGGGCCAGGCGGATGCGCGCACCGTTGGCGCCACCGCGCTTGTCGCCGCCACGGAAGGTGGAGGCCGACGCCCATGCGGTCGAGACCAGTTCGGCCACGCCAAGCCCGGTCGCGGCGATCTTCTCCTTCAGCAGCGCGATGTCACGCACGTCGATCAGTGGATGGGCCGCTGCCGGCACCGGATCCTGCCAGATGAACGTTTCCTCGGGAATTTCAGGGCCGAGGTAACGCGCGCGCGGGCCCATGTCGCGGTGGGTCAGCTTGAACCAGGCGCGGGCGAACGCATCGGCGAAGGCCTGCGGATCGGCCAGGAACCTGCGCGAGATCTTCTCGTAGGTCGGGTCCATGCGCAGCGCCAGGTCCGTGGTGAGCATCGTCGGGCGGTGCTTCTTCGTGGGATCGTGGGCATCGGGGATCACTGCGCCGGCGTCCTTGGCCACCCACTGGTGCGCGCCGGCGGGGCTGCGGGTGAGTTCCCATTCGTGGCCGAACAGCAGCTCGAAGAAGTCGTGGCTCCACTGTGCGGGCGTGCGCGTCCAGGTCACCTCCAGGCCGCTGGTGATGGTGTCCCCGCCCTTGCCACTGCCGAAGCTGTTCGACCAGCCAAGCCCCTGGCGTTCCAGGCCGTCCGCTTCGGGCTCGGGGCCGACGTGGTCGGCCGGGCCGGCACCATGCGTCTTCCCGAAACTGTGGCCGCCAGCGATCAGCGCGACGGTTTCCTCATCGTCCATCGCCATGCGGCCGAAGGTGTCGCGGATGTCGAACGCGGCCAGCAACGGGTCCGGATTGCCATCCGGCCCTTCCGGGTTCACGTAGATCAGGCCCATCTGCACCGCAGCGAGGGGGTTCTCCAGCTTGCGCGAATGCACGTCGCCGTCGGCATCGTCTTCGGAAACCAGCACGCCGCCGGCTTTCTCCACGCCTTCCGAGCCGTGCTTGTAGCGCTCGTCACCGCCCAGCCAGGTGGTTTCGCGGCCCCAGTAGACATCCTGGTCAGGTTCCCAGGTATCGGGGCGACCGCCAGCGAATCCGAGCGTTCTGAAGCCCATCGATTCCAGCGCAACGTTGCCGGTGAGGATCAGCAGATCGGCCCAGGAAATGGCCTGGCCGTATTTCTGCTTGATCGGCCACAGCAGGCGGCGCGCCTTGTCCAGGCTGACATTGTCCGGCCAGCTGTTGAGCGGAGCGAAGCGCTGCTGGCCGCGACCGCCGCCGCCGCGCCCGTCGCCGATGCGGTAGGTGCCGGCGCTGTGCCAGGCCATGCGGACGAACAGGCCGCCGTAGTGGCCGAAGTCGGCCGGCCACCAGTCCTGCGAATCGGTCATCAGGGCCTTGAGGTCGTTCTTCAGCGCCTGGTAGTCCAGGCCCTTGAAGGCGGCGGCATAGTCGAAACCGGGGTCCAGCGGATTGGAGCGGGTGGAGTGCTGGTTGAGCAGGTCCACCCGCAGTTGTTTCGGCCACCAGTCACGGTTGCTGGTGCCCTCGCCGGACACCGCGTGGTTGAAGGGGCACTTGGCTTCGCTTTTCATGGGTTTCTACCTGTGTACTGGCGAATGGATCGCGATGTATGCCTACCCTAAGCAGCTGGGTTAGTGAGGTACATTCGATTGATCTAACCAATGCAATAGCAGAAATCTATTGTCGCGACGGGCTCTGAGAAACGCGGAGTCAGCGTTTGCCGAGCAGCCCGCCGCCGATCTTCAGCACATCGCCCAGTCCGAGCTTGCCGTCACCGTCCTGGTCGAGCAGCGCACCCAGACCGCCCGCGGCCATTCCCGTCGCCTGGGCCTCCTGCCCAAGCGCCTGGCTCAGTTCGCTGGCATTGCCCTGCTGGGCGAAACGCTGCGCCAGGAACGACATCACGATCGGTGCAAGCAGGGCGAGGAGCTGGCCGGACGTGCCCGCGTCCAGGCCGGTTTTCTGCCCGAGCACCTGGGCGGCCTGCGGGCTCTGGCTGCCGAACACATGGCCGAGGATGCCGGTGCCATTGGTGGCATTGCTGCCACCACCACCGAGGACCGCACCGACGATGTTGCCGAGATCGAATCCACCGCCGCCGGCCGGGGTACCCGCCGCGCCGAGGTGATCGCGCTGCAGGGCATTGAGCAGCGACTGCGCGCCCTGGGGTTCGCGGGCATTGTTGCCGAGCGCACCGAGCAGCAGCGGCAGGGCGGTCTGGATCGCCTGGCTGGCCTGGTTGCCGTCCAGGCCGAGTTTCTGCGAGACCTGCTGCAGGGCCGGGCCTTGCTGCAGGTGCTGGAAGAGGGTGGCGGTGAGGGATTGCGTGTTCACTGGAGGGCTCCGGGAGGGGGGAACCGCCCGAGCATAGCGCGGTCGGCCTTTGCCCGCCGTGGTAGAGCCGATCCCGGATCGGCTGCCTCCCCGGGCAACCGGAGCAGGCCGGTTCGCGGGGGATTTGCCGCTTCCCGCAGTGCCGGCGCTGCCCGGCAAAACCGTCAACGGCCGGGCAGGGCCCGGCTCCACGTCACAGCAGCGCTTTCAACCGGTACAGCGCTTCCAGCGCCTGTTTGGGAGTCAGCTCATCCGGATCGATCGCCGCCAGTGCATCGTGCGCCGCACTGTTCGGCGCCGGAAACAGGCCAAACTGCTGCGGCGAATCCAGTGCCTGCGGTGCCACCGAGGCCGCATGGGTTTCGCCGCCGCGCTGCTCCAGTTCGGCAAGCCGGCGACGCGCCTGCGCCACCGCGACGCGCGGCAGGCCGGCCAGCGCGGCGACCTGCAGGCCGAAGCTGCGGTTGGCGGGTCCGTCCTTCACCGCGTGCATGAACACCAGGCGCTCGCCGCCGTTCCTGTCGGTATGTTCCACCGCGTCCAGGTGCACGTTGGCGATGACGCTGCGGCCCCCTTCGTGCTGTTCGTCGGCCAGTTCGGTCAGTTCGAAATAATGGGTGGCGAACAGCGTGTAGCAGCGGTTCTGCCAGGCCAGGTGGCGGGCGACCGCATCGGCCAGCGCCAGGCCATCGTAGGTGGAGGTGCCGCGGCCGATCTCGTCCATCAGCACCAGCGAGTGCTCGGTGGCGTGGTGCAGGATGTAGCTGGTTTCAGCCATTTCCACCATGAAGGTGGACTGCCCGCGCGCGAGGTCGTCGCCGGCACCGATGCGGGTCAGGATGCGGTCGATCGGTCCGATCACCGCGCGGCTGGCCGGCACGTAGCTGCCGATGTGGGCCAGCAGCACGATCAGCGCGTTCTGCCGCATGTAGGTCGATTTACCGCCCATGTTCGGGCCGGTGATGACCAGCATGCGCCGCTCCGGATGCAGGTCCAGGTCGTTGGGCTCGAACGGTTGTTCGCGCACCGCTTCCACCACCGGATGGCGGCCGCGTTCGATTTTCAGGCACGGCGCGGTGTCCAGCTCCGGGCACGACCAGTCCAGTGCCTGCGCGCGCTCGGCGAAGGCGGCCAGCACGTCCAGTTCGCTCAGTGCGGCCGCGCACTGCTTCAACGGCTCCAGGCATTCGCCCAGCGTGTCCAGCAACTGCTCGTACAGCTGTTTTTCGCGCGACAGCGAACGTTCGCGCGCGGACAGCACCTTGTCTTCGAACGCCTTCAGTTCCTCGGTGATGTAGCGCTCGGCATTGGTCAGCGTCTGGCGGCGGGTGTAATGCACCGGCGCGCGTTCGGACTGGCCCTTGCTGATTTCGATGTAGTAACCATGCACGCGGTTGTAGCCGACCTTCAGCGTGGCGATACCGCTGCTCTCGCGCTCGCGTTGTTCCAGGTCGACCAGGAACTGGTCGGCGTTGGTGGAGAGCCGGCGCAGTTCGTCCAGTTCCGCATCGAAGCCATCGGCCAGCACGCCGCCGTCGCTGAGCTTGAGCGGCGGCATTTCGGCGATGGCGCTGGCCAGCAGGCGCGCGCAGTCATCGTGTTCGCCGAGCAGCCGATGGAGGGCCTGCAGGCGCGGTGAGTCCAGCGGCGCCAGCACCTCGCGCACGGCCGGCAGCAGCCCCAGGCCATCACGCAGGGTGGAGAAATCGCGCGGACGCGCCGAGCGCAGCGCCACCCGGGTGAGGATGCGTTCGAGGTCGCCAAGGCGGCGGAACTGCTCGCGGATATCGGCGTCGGCACCGTGGTCGACCAGGATGCCGACCGCATGGTGGCGCTGCACCAGCACGTCGCGCAGCCGCAGCGGGCGGTGCAGCCAGCGCCGCAGCAGGCGTCCGCCCATCGGGGTGACCGTGCTGTCCAGCACGCCGAGCAGGGTATTGCGCGTATCGCCGTCCACGCGCGTATCCAGTTCCAGGTGACGACGGGTGGCCGCGTTCATGGCGATCGCTTCGCCGGCGTTTTCCATGGCGATGGAGGTCAGGTGCGGCAGCCGCTGTTTCTGGGTTTCTTCGACATAGCCGAGCAGGGCGCCGGCCGCGCCGGTGGCACGTGGCTTGTCGTCGATGCCGAAGCCGCTCAGGTCGTGCAGCTTGAAGAATGAAAGCAGCTGGCGGCGACCGCTGTCGGGGTCGAACAGCCACGGTGCGCGGCGACGCACACCGGTACGCTGGCGCAGGAACGCCGGCCAGTCTTCCTCATCCGGGACCAGCAGTTCGGCCGGTTCCAGGCGCGCGAGCTCGGCTTCCAGCGCGTCGTCGGTATCCACTTCGTTGACCAGGAAGCGGCCGCCGGCCAGGTCCGCCCACGCCAGCCCGTAACCCGACCTGCTGCGCGACAGCGCCATCAGCAGGGTGTCGCGGCGTTCGTCGAGCAGTGCCTCGTCGGTGACGGTGCCGGGCGTGACGATGCGCACCACCTTGCGCTCCACCAGGCCCTTGGCCAGGGCGGGATCGCCGATCTGCTCGCAGATCGCCACCGATTCGCCCAGCGCCACCAGACGTGCCAGATAGCCCTCGTAGGCATGCACCGGCACGCCGGCCATCGGGATCGGCGCGCCACCCGAGCTGCCACGCTGGGTCAGGGTGATGTCCAGCAGGCGCGCGGCCTTGCGGGCGTCGTCGTAGAACAGCTCGTAGAAATCCCCCATGCGGAAGAACAGCAGCAGGTCCGGGTATTCGGACTTGGCTGCGAAGAACTGCTTCATGAGCGGGGTGTGTTCCTGCGTACCCTTGCTGGGCTTGATGTTCTTTTCTGAATCAATGGCTTGCAAGGGTCTCGTCCTCATTTACGACGGAAGCTGGAGCGGTTTGCGGTCGCCAACGCCGCTGCGACGGGGACTGCGGCCTGGGGCTCGGCCCTCAAGTTTAATTCCTCCGGTCAGCCAGCGATGCAGCTTTCGATGGATCCTTCGTTCGGGGGCCGGGCTTCGCCTGCTCGACATGTTTACAGGGACCACGCGGCGGATGGCCTAGTCTTGAGCCTCGCCTGGCTCAGGACTCCCCCACCGTGGTCACGAAGTTGCCCTCTGCCATCGAATACGCGGCCCAGGAAGCGGCTTATCCGGCCCTGACGATTGTCGATGTCCTCGCGGAACAGGCCGCCATTTCGGCGGCGTATGACAACCAGGTGCTGATGAATGTCAATGAGGGTTGCGTGCGGCTGGCCGTATTCGAGGAAGCGTACCGATGGCACCACCACCCTGAATCGGAGGAGATGTTCCTTGTTGTTCAAGGGCGTCTGGAGATCGATCTTGCTGACGGTCGTTGCCTTGAACTCGCGCCCTGGCAGAGCGTGGTCATTCCGGCGGGGACAATCCACAGGACACGGGCGGTCGGGCGCACGGTAAACCTCACTTACGAGAAGCAACACGCTCATACGGTGTTCGTCGAGCGAACGGCCTCCGCTTCCTCGCCCGTCCGGAGCCGGGAGAAATGAGCGACATGCCAGTCGATCTGCTCGGGTGGGCAGCAACCGCAGTGCTCATCGGAACCCTGGCGCGCCAGATCTACAAGCAGCACCAGGCGGACTCCGTCGAAGCAGTATCGACATGGCTCTTCGTGGGGCAGATGACCGCGTCGGTACTGTTCATTGCCTACAGCGCCCTGGTGGGCTCCGTTGTCTTCGTGGTCACCAACACGCTCATTCTGGCGACAGCCGTGGTGGGGCAGGTGCTTGCCGTGCGCAGACGTCGGCAGCAGGCATCGAACCTCGAAGCACGGGCAGGCCGTTCGCCGTTCCGGCCGGAACAGCGGAAGCGGAACGAAGGTTGATCCACATTGAGACGGGGAATCCGTGTCGGGGGACGGGACATCCGCCTCACCGTCTCAGATAGCTGTCCAGCCGCAGCAGCCTGGCCGCCTTTGACTCCTCCAGCAAGCGCAGGGCCCTGACTTTCCTGGGGCCGATGCCGGCCACTGCCTCTGGGATGACGACGGTATCGTACTCGCGGGAATTGCTGTCGAAGCACGTGGCGGCAATGCAGGAATCGGCCGCCATGCCGGTCACCACGAGTTCGTCGACTCCGAGCTTGGCAAGCAATATCGCCAGGGGCGTCGCCAGGAAGGCCGAGTGCTTCGGCTTCAGCACGAAGTAATCGTCGTCATCGGGTTGCAGGATCTTCGCGATCGCCGAGGACGCTCCCTCGGTTTCCAGGCAGGTCCTGACGAGCTCCTTGAAGTCCATCTGCCAGTTGGCGAAGTTGTCGTTTGCGTAGATGACCGGATGACCCTGGCGACGAAAGTGCCGCCTCAGCCGGGCAATCTGCGTGGCCGCCCGCAGTGCACCGGGTTTCACCTGGCTGGCCTCCGGAAAATCGAACAGGGTGAACATGTCGATGATCACCAGGGCCGGGATGGGCTTCTTCGTGGGCATGGCCGGATTCCGTCAGTCGCCGGTCTGGCTGTGAGGCGCGGCCATCGGCTTGGACTGCGGAGAGTCCTTCTGGCGCAGGAAGATGGTCAGGATCACCAGTGCCAGCACGGCCAGGAATTCACTCTGCCAGTTCTGGAACGACTCGAACCAGAAACTGCTGCTCCAGAGATGCTCCCAGCAGGAGGGCGCGGGCAGGCCCCGGGCGAGCTTCTCATCCACTTCGGCACGCCAGCTGCCGGCGAGGTGGAGAGAGAAACTCATCAGGAACAATGCCGAGAAGACGATGGCCAGCGAGTGGCCGTAGAGGGTCTTCCAGATACCCCCTTTTCGAACGGGCCAGGGCGTAGGGCCAGGTTCGATACGTTGTTCTTCCTGCTCGGGCGACAGGGGCCGGGATTCCGCCGATCCCTTCTGCCGGAGGCTGACCGTCAACAACACATACATCCCCATCTGGAGAAACTCGCTTTCCCAGTTTTCGAATGTCGCGCTGATGAAATGGCCGCTATGCAGGTAGCCCCACAGGTCCAGGCCCGCGCGATGCGCTTCCCGGAGTTCCTCGTTGTGCGCGAGGAAGCCGGTCCATACCTGGCCGAACAGGAAGCAGACGAGCAGCAGGAACAGCGCTATCGATAGACCGTTTTTCTTCCACATGCCAGCCACAGCCTGAAGTTATGCGAGCGCACCGACCTTAGTCTTTTCGCCAGGGCAACCCGGTGAAGAAGCGGCGTGGTCTCGCGCCGTTGACGCCGCGTACGCGAGGATGAAGGGAACGCACGTGATGGAGCAGCGCGGGGTTCCAGCGACGGCTGGGCCGCCGAAGCGCACTTTGAGGATCTGGCCGTGTTTGAAACTACACGCTTTTTTCCATGGGCATTGGGCCTGTACGTCGTGTGGCTTGTGGCGGGCGCGGTCGATTTCCATCTGCACAGGCGCAGCAATCTTCCGATGACCTCCGGCCTGACGGAGAGCGCGCTGCATGGCGCTCAGTTGGCGTGCGTGGGGCTTGGGGTATTGGCGTGGCTGTCGCTCGCCCCGAGCAGGTCGGTCGGGACTACGGCCCTGGTTCTGGCCGTGGTGCATGTCGTGATGGCTTACGCGGATACGGCCAGTGCGGATGGTTGCCGGCGTGTCACGCCCCTGGAGCAGCACATCCACAGCGTCCTGGACGCGTGCCCGTGGATATTTGCCGTGGTGGTCGCTGTGTCGAGCGAGCCCGGTTGGCGGCTGGAGTGGCAGCCCCGCCCACTGGCCGTATGGGCAGCCCTGTTGGTTCCGACGGTGCCATTCGTAGTGGTTCCGTGGCTGATTGAGTTTGCGGCTGCCCTGAAATGGCGAAGGATCCGCAAGGCAGCGTCGTGAAGGGCCGGGCAATATCCGTTCAAGGTGGTGCCACGAGACGGGGACTGGAACCGGACCCTCCCCGGGTACGGTACGCAACGGTGGCCGCGTTCCGCAGCCGGAATGACGTTGCGGCGACGTGCGCCGGTGTTCAATCGAGCCATGAGCACTGCAGCCTCCACCCGCTCGCCGCTACCGTCCGTGTGGACGATCGGGCATTCGACCCGGCTCTGGGATGAGTTTCTTGGGCTTCTGGAAATCCACGGCATCCAGGCGATCGCGGATGTTCGCCGGTTTCCCGGCTCGCGCCGGCATCCCTGGTTCACCAGTGACGCCATGGCGGAGGCGCTGCCGGCCATCGGGGTGGATTATCTTTGGATTCCCGAGCTTGGAGGCCGGCGCAGGGTGCAGCCGCGCTCCCCCAATGGGGCGTGGGACAACGCTGCCTTCCAGGGCTACGCCGACCACATGGCGTCGAAGGAGTTCGAGGAGGGCCTGGACAAGGCCCTCTGCCGGGCGCGGGACGCCCGCACCGCGCTGATGTGCGCCGAGGCGCCGTGGTGGCGATGCCACCGCCGGCTCATTTCAGACCTGCTCACGCACCGCGGCTACCCGGTCTTGCACATCCTGGGCAGCGGCGCGGCCCAGCCCCATCCCTTGAACGCCATGGCTCGGCCGAAGGGCAGGGACCTGGTCTATCCCGCTCCGCAAGCGGACCTTTTCCCCGGTATGGGCGGTTGACGGGATTGCGGCTATCCGGCTGGGCACATTCCAGGGAAAACCCTGTTGCAGCTCAGCGGACCTGCATACGCTGCAGGACAACCATTCCCAGCCAGCCAATGCAGGCCGTGGCGAACAGAACACCGATCCACCACGCAGCGCCCGGGTGCTTCAAGGCATGCAACGGCATCGACCACGGATAATAGCCACTGATCGAGCCCATCGCGCTGGCGCCCAACAATGCGACCAGCGTGGCGAGCAGGCCGATGGAGATCGCGGCGACGAAGCTTTCAATCATGATCGCGATCAGCAACTGCACTGCAGCCAGCATCCAGGCGGCGGCACAGCTAGCAGCCAATTGCTGCACGAGGAACATCGTCATTCCGCCAATGTTGCCTTCGGCCAATCCCGTTACCACGCAGGCAGCCATCGCCATCGGCAAAAGCAGCGCATGGGCCAATGCCACCAGCACAAACAGGTTCAACGTCTTGCCCAGGTACAGGGTCGCTCTGGGCACCGGCAGGGTGAGCAGGTATTTCCATTGTCGATTGCCATGTTCCAACTGGGCCAGCAGCACGGCCTGCAACGTGGCCATGATGGGCAGTAGAACGCTGGCCCAGATACGCAGCAGTGAATCCAGGTAGGCTCGCCAGGGCGGCACGCCTCTGTCCACGGCGAGTAATTCCACGTCGCCCAGCACGAACAGGCTCAGCAGTAGCGCGCACAACGGCGCGGTGACCGACAGCCCACGTGCCAGGGTGCGCCTCAGTTTGGCGTGTTCGGAAAGGACGCAGGCAATCCATGTGTTCATGCTGCTTCCTTTTCCCCGGTCATCTGAGCGAAGAAACCTTCCAAGCTGTCCTGGCCGATCCCCAGCGCACTCACTTCGATGCCGGCGGTTACCAGGGCATGGTTGATTCGTCCCGCTGCAGCTGCCGGCGATTCGACAATCAGGCGGTTGCCTGCCTCCAGCGAAACCGCGTGCCCGGCCTCGGCCAGCAGTTGCGCAGCGCGTGCGCCGTCATCGCACTCCACCCGCACACGTGGCTTGCGTAGCGATGCCAGTTCTCCCTGTGCAAGCAGGCGTCCGTGGTGCAGCAGGCCGACGTGGGTGGCGACTTTCTCGACGTCGTCCAGCAGATGGCTGGACAGGAACAAGGTCATGCCGGTCTGGCGGACCAGGCGTTGCATCAGCGAACGCATATCCGCCATGCCCGCAGGGTCCAGGCCATTGCTGGGTTCATCGAGTATCAGTAGGCGCGGTTTTCCGAGAAGAGCCAATGCCAACCCAAGGCGCTGCCGCATGCCGAGCGAGTATTGCTTGACCAGCTTGTTGCCGGCATCGATGAGGCCGACCGTGCGCAGGACATCCTCCACCGCTGCACGTGATGTCCCCACCAGCAGAGCGGAAACACGGAGATTCTCCCGGCCGGTGAGGTGTGGATACAGCGATGGACCTTCGACCATCGATCCTATGTGGGGAGCGGAACATGGATCAGTGGAACGTGGTACGCCGTCGATCAGGATCTGTCCGCGCTCGGGTCGCAGCAGGCCCAACAGCAGACGGATGGTTGTAGTCTTGCCTGCGCCATTGGGGCCCAGGAAGGCATAAATGGACCCGGCGGGTACGTCCAGGTCGATATCCCACACGCCTGACCCGGCAGTGTATGTGCGCGTCAGGCCAATGGTCTGGATCATGGCCTTGGTCACCGCATTCCTTCCATGCACGTGCGCATCGCTTCTCCCCTTGCCGCCATTTCCCGTGCGTCGAGCCCGGCGCTCCAGCGTCCGGGCCACATGGGCGATGGCAGGTCCGGCCTGAACCTAGCAGCCGTAGAGAAAATGCGTCAATAGCCGCGGGGAGCATTGCACTGGAGAACTGGATCCAGTTCTGATGGCCGGAGGCGCTCAGGCAGTGCCGCGCACGTGCATCGAAGGACGGACGCCCGCCTATCGCGCAAACCTCCGCTCGCCGCGTTTCACCACCATCCGATGCGTGCCGGCCACGGCGGTACCGCGCTGCTTGATGCCCTGCATGAAAACCCACTCGCCGGTGACTTTCTCCGGGCGAACGTCGATCATCATGTAGCCGCGCTGGCTGGTGTCGGCCCAGTCCAGTTCCGGGTTGGTCTGGACGAAGGCGTGCGCGACCTGTGCCGGATCGGCGCCCAGGCTGGTCTCGATGCCGTGCGAGGTCACCGCGTGGCCGGCGAACTCGACGCCTGCCGGTCGGCCATCTTCCTGCAGCGAGTATGCCCAGGCGTTATGGCTGTCGCCGGCCAGCATCACCAGTTCGGTGTCGGCCTGCTGCGCCGAGCGCAGCAACCGCGAGCGCGCCGCGGGATAGCCATCCCACCGATCCATCCACATCGGCACGCCCTGGCGCGACCCGCGGACATCGCGGTGGAACTTGTCGCGCACTTTGTCCGATGCCTCAGGCCGTATCCACTCCAGCGTCTGTTCCGGCATCAGCGTGCGGCCGATGATCGTGCCCATGCCGACCAGCTGCCACGCGCCCTGGCCTCCGTTCTGCGCGAAGCCGGTGGCCAGCCAGTGCTCCTGCACCGAGCCGAGCATGGTCGCCGCGGGATCCTGCCAGGCCCCATCGCGGAAGGCGCGCAGGGCCGCATCGGGATCGCTGGCCGCGTGCGCGTCGCTCAATGCAGGGTAGGCCGGACGCGTGCGCGCCAGCAGGCGCGACTCGGTGCGGTAGAGCGTGGCCAGCTCGCCGATCGCGTACGCTTTCCAGGGTTCTTCGGAAACCGGCATCCATTCGCGGTAGGCCTGCATCGCCGCGGCACGGCGCTGGTTCCAGTCGCCTTCGCTCGCAGGCTGGTGGTTCTGTGCGCCGCCTTCCCAGCTGTCGTTGGCGCTTTCGTGGTCATCCCACAGCGCCACCATCGGCGCGACCTGGTGCAGTCGTTGCAGGTCCGGGTCGGCGCGGTAGCAGGCCAGGCGCAGGCGGTAGTCGGCCAGCGACACCATCTCGTGCTCGTGCGCGGGCATCACCTCGCGGCCCGGGATGCGGTCGTCTTCGCGATAGGAGCCGATGCCATATTCATACACGTAGTCGCCGACGTGCAGCCACAGGTCCAGATCATCGCGTGCGGCCGCATGGGCGTAGGCGTTGAACCAGCCCATCGGCAGGTTGGAGCAGGAAAACACCGCCAGCCCGAAGCGCGGCACCGGGCCGGCCGGCAGCGTGCGGGTGCGTCCGGTCGGCGAATGATGCCCGTCCGGTGCGATGAAGCGATAGAAGTAGGTCGTGCCCGGCTGCAGGCCGCCGACGGTGAGCTTGGCCGTCCAGTCGCGCCAGCCACCGGTGTGTATGCTGCCGCCGCCGACCACGCGGGTGAAGTCGCTGTCCAGCGCGACTTCCACCTGAAGCACGACGTCGTCGATGCCGCTGGCCGGGACGTAGCGCGTCCACAGCAGCATGGCATCGGCGGCGGGCTCGCCGCTGGCCACGTTGTGAGTGAAGCCGCGCGCGGACAGCAGGCTGGCGGCAAGGCCACGCCCGGCCGGGAGCAGCAGGGCGCCCAGGCCGAGGGTGCCGCCGACGAGCAGTCGGCGGCGGTCGATGTCGATGGTCATGGTGTCGTCCCGGCGCATCAGAAGCGACCCTTGATGCCGAAGCTCCACATCGAGCCGTACTTGTCGTACATGCGCACCCGGCTGCGGATGTTGGAGTAGGTGATGTCCGGCTCATCGAAGATGTTGCGGCCGGCGATCTGCAGGTCGAAGTTCTCCGACAGCTTGTAGTTCAGGCTGACGTTCCACATCTCGCGCGACGCGCGGTACAGGATGCCGTTGTCGGCGGTGGTCGTGGTGTTGGACAGCGCACTGAGGCGATAACTGTCCTGGTAGTTGCCGTTCACCTGCAGGTCGAAGCGGCCGTACTTGTAGCCCAGGCCCCAGTTGGCAACCTTCTCCGGGAGGTTCACCCGCGGCCCGTCCGGGTTGATCCGGGTGAGCGAGCCGCGCAGGCTCAGGCCTTTCAGCGCGCCGGGCAGGAAGGTGAGCTGCTGGCTGTATTCCAGGATCAGGCCGTCATTGGTGCTGGTGCCGGGCACGTTGCCGGCGCTGACGAACTGGTAGCCCGCATATTCGTCCGGACCGAAGCCGACGTCTTCGGGATTCACGGTGAAGCCGGTGGCCTGCATGTCCTTGATGTCGAGCTTGTAGTAGGACATGCCGACCACGCCGGCCGGTTCGAGGTAATACTGCAGGCCGGCGAAGTACTTCACCGAGTGCTCGGGCTTGAGTTCCGAATTCGGCACGGTGACGATGCCGCGATCCTCGTTGACGCTGACCACGCCGCCGAGGTTGCCGTAGTCGGGGCGCAGGATGGACTGGCTGAAGGCGATCTGGCCGACCAGGCGTTCGCTGAAGTCGTACTTCATGCCGCCGCTGAGGAAGAAATCGTCGTAGCGGCCCTTGCGGGTCGCATAGGTGGGCGTGCCGTCCACGCAGTGGTACTGGTAGCAGAGGCCTTCGACCGTGCTGGTGGAATAACCGGCCGCAGTGACTTCGCTGGCCGGGCGGATCACTGCGGTGCGCGCTTCGGTTTCAGTGCGCTCGTAGCGCAGGCCGAGGTCGAAGCGGGCATTGCCCAGGCGGGTCTGTCCTTCGATGTAGGCGGCGTTGACGCTTTCCTCGATGCGCCGGTTGTTGTCGAACACGCGCTTGAGGTTGCCCACGGTATCGGCGACGAACCATTCCGGATGCGCCTTGTACAGTTCGTACATGGCGTAGTTGTCGTCGGCGCGCCAGCCAAGGGAATTGATGTTGCCCGCGTCGAGGTTGAGGAAGCCGAACTGATAGTCCTGCGTCCACGGCACCGCGGCGGCCGGGTCGCGCTGGCTGAGGTCGCCGTTGGGACCGACATACTGGTACTGCTGGTAATGGCTTTCGTCGGTGGTCCATTCGTTGCGACGGGTGCCGACGCCGGCCATCAGCGTGAACGGCTGCGGCCCGATCTCCAGTTCCTTCTTCAGGTCGGCGTTGAGGCCGTACTGGCGGTTCTTCGCATCGGACTGGTTGTTGCGCACGTTGTTGCCGATGTCATCGTCGAGGTTGAAGTTCGCCGGGTTGCTCCAGTCGCGTCCCGCGGTCTGCCTCAGGTTCCAGGCGGTGGAATCTTCCGAGGCGCGGTCGGCGGTGAAGCCCAGCCGGGTCAGCCAGCTGTCGGTGCGCTGGAAGAAGCCTTCGTCGCTGTCGCGGAAGTTGAACTCCGAGCTGGACCACGTGCCACGCAGGGTGAAGTCCATGCTCTCGCCCTTGAACTCCAGCTTCGGTGCCAGGGTCAGGGTCGGGGTGCCGGCGTAACGGTGCGAGTACTCGGTACGCAGGCGCGGCCCATTGCCGCCGGTGAGATTGCCCGGGTTGACCACCAGGTGGGTGGAGGTGGAATCCGGGGTCGCCCAGGACGTGGTGGGCGTGCCCAGGTAGAGATAGGTGTACTGGTTGAAGTACTCCACGTCGTACATCGAATAGGCGCTGCGCAGCGACAGCGTCCAGTCGTCGGTGATGCGGAAGTCGGTGCTGAGGTTGGCGGCGGTGCGGCTGGTCATCTTCGGGCCCGGCCGCCACATCAGGCGGTACGGCAGCACGCGTCCGTCCGGGTAGTACGCCCAGTCGGTCTGGATGCGTTCCTGCTGCACGTAGTTGGCGTTGTAGCTGGCGTTGAACGCCACGCCGAAGCGGCCGTCCATGAACACGTCGCCGTAGCCGAACTGGCCGGAGGGATATACGGTGGCATGCTTGCGGTCGTCCGGGAAATAGCGGCGCGAGAAGAAGGTGGAATCGGAGGTGGCAACGCCGCCGAGCTGGAACACGATGTCGCGCTTGGTGCGGTCGAAGGCGTACTTGCTGCGCAGGTTGATGTTGCCGGCCGGCGCATCGGCATCCATGCTGGCGGTGAGGGTGTTGTTGAGCTCGATCGCTTCGATGCCGGTCACCGACATCTGTTCGAAGGAGTTCTGCCGGCCGGCGTTGTTGTTGGACGTGGCTGTGGCCATGCGCGCGCCATCCAGGGTGAAGGTGGCGTACTTCGGGTCGAGCCCGCCGATGCGCACCGCGGTGGCATCCACTTCGGTGTAATCCAGTGACAGGCCGGGCATCGACTTCATGAACTCGCCGACGTCGCCCATGGTCAGCGCGCCGTAGGTGTCGGCCGGCACCACGTTCTTGGCATTCATCGCGGCGCGACGTTCCATGATGGCGATCGAGTCCAGGCCCACCGCCTCGGCGGTGACCTGCATCGTGTCCAGCGTGGTGGCATCCATGCCGGGCGTACCGGCGGATGCGGCGGCGAGCGCGAAATCGACCGTGGTGGCCTGGCCCGGGGTCACCATGGCTTCGATGCGTGCTTCCTGCATGCCGGTATAGCGTGCGATCAGCACCACGCGCCCGGCGGGAACGCCGGACAGGCGGTAGCTGCCGCCATCTTCGGACCAGGTGGACAGGCGGCTGCCTTCGATGCGGATCTCGGCGTTGCGCACGTATTCGCCGGTGGCGGTATTGAGTACGCGGCCGCGGACGAAGCCGGCCTGCTGCGATTGCGCGGTGGGATCGACCTGCTGCGCGTGCAGCTGCGGGGATGCGGACAGTGCGAGGACAACGGCGCAGGCGAGCGCCGAGCGGATCGGATGGTTCATGGGTGGTTTCCGATTGCGGTTGGAAGGGGCAGGAGATGTCGCTGCAACGGGTGGGGCGGGTTCAGGGCGTGGCCGGGTTCGCCGGCGCGAACGGTGCGTGGTCGTCGCCGGTCCAGCGCACCAGGTCCAGGCGCGCGGCGTGCTGGTCGCCTTCGCGCAGGTCCGTGGCCAGGTAGAACAGGCCATCGCCGAGCGGCTGCAGGCCGACATCGGCCTTCTGGTGCCAGCCGCGCATGCCGCTGGCCGCATCGCGCAGGCCGATTCCGGCCAGTGGCAGCAGCAGGCCCTGTTCCCGGCCTGTCGCGCCTTGCGCGGGCACGCCGGTCAGATCGCCGCGCACCGGCTGCGCGCGCGCGTCCACGGCGAACATCGTGTAGTTGGGAAAGGTCGGCTTGCGGCCCTTGTAGACACCCAGCAGCCAACGCTGCCCGTGCGGATCGTAGGCAAGGTTCTGCACGCCGTAGGTGGTGTTGCCGGTATGCACGAAGTACTTCCCGCGCGGCGTGCCATCGCCGCTGTGGTGCAGCGCGGCCTCATCCAGCGGGCGCGCCAGCGTTGCCCAATGCTGGACGTCGTACTGCAGCAGCACCTGGTGGTCGTTGTCGGTACGCGTGGTGTCGCCATGGATGCCGTAGGCGACGGTCAGCAGGTCCGGGCCGTCGGCACGGCCGAAGGCGGGACCGAAGCTGACGCCGTCGATGCCCGAGCAGCCGTAGCGGTGGTCGGCGGAGAAATCGCGGCCCACCTCCGGCAACAGCACCGTGGACATCACGCCGGCTTCGGAGATGTCCATGCCGATGCGGTCCATGCGCGAGGTGTCGACCATCGCGATGTAGAACGCCTGCGCATCGCCGTACTCCAGCGAGCCGTACAGGTGGCCATCGGCGGGATTGAAATCCATGTCGCCGAAGTGCCCGCGCCAGCCGCTGAGCGTGGCCAGCAGCTGGCCGTCGAAATCGTACTTGGCGAGCAGGCGGGTAAAGGAGTAGTACACGTGGCCGCGTTCGCGATCCACGGCGATGCCCTGCACGTGTCCCGCATTCCAGGAGCCGGTCTGGAGCTGGCCCGGCAGGGCCGGTGGCGAAGCCGCGTGTGCGGAGCGTATCGGTGAGGCAAGCAGGGTGGCCAGCAGCAGGGCCGGGAGAACACGCAGGAGCATGGCGGGTACCGTGGAGGGGGCCGGAAGGAAGACGGGCGGAAGCGCAGTTCGAGCTGCGCGGAGGACGCGGCGCACGAAGTCGCGGACCGTGCGGGCCTCATGGAGGCCGGACAGGTCCGGTGGTCGGATGTCGAACAGGTGGTGTCCCCCCCGCGCCGATGGCGCCCTGGTCAAAAGTCGCTAGGGTGGGGTCCGCGTGCTACGGGACCGTGACGTTTTCGCTTCGGAACGCGTGATCGCGGATTTTCGTCGGCGTCGACGATCGGCGTCGTCCGGCAGGCACCGGCGCGACACGCAGAAAAAAAGCCGGGCAGTGCCCGGCTCCATGTCATCGCCACCGGATTGCCCGGTGGATGACGGTCATTGCATTGTTCGGCGACTGCCGGCCGTTGGCCGGCACGCACGGGTGTTACCAGGCGCCGAAGCGGATCTGCACGCGGCCACCTTCGGTGGCGTTGATGACGCCGATTTCCTTCGGCCCGAATTCGACCACGGCCGGCCAGGAGTGTCGGAACCCGATCGGCCAGGCCGGCTCTGCAACACGCTGCCAGTGCTCGCCACCATCATCGCTCCAGCTGATTTCGTTCTGGCAGGACGTGACGAACATGGTGCCGCGGCGCGTGGTCATGACATGCGGACCGCAGCGCTGGTCCGCCATCGGCGTACCCAGTCCTTCCGTCCAGGTATGGCCATCGGGCGAAACCTTGTATGAGACCGGGCACTGCGGATCTTCGCCACAGGTTTCCAGCACCATCAGGTAACCGCCCTGGGGGCGGCGCGCCATCACCGGCATGCCCGGCCGCAGCGCTCCTCCGCCCGGTTCGTTGGCGATGGTCACGGCCGGTTCCCAGCTGCGGCCGCGGTCGCGCGACAGCCGCTGGGACACCACCTGGTTGTAGGCAGGCGTTTCGTCGGCACGGGTTTCATCGGCATATACCACCGACAGCGTGCCGTCATCGAGCAGGGTCAGTACCGGTTCCCATACGCCCCGGTCCTCGCGACCGGCAGGCGATTCGTTGCGCGCGATGGTGCTCAGGAATGTCCAGCTGCGTGCCTTGTCATCGCTGGCATACAGGTGCAGGCGGTAGGACGCGCCATCCACCAGCGAACGCATCGCCAGCAGCACGCGGCCATCGGGCAGCACCAGCAGTTCGCCGTTGTCGATCTTGCGGCCGGGCTCGGCGACGCTGGAAAGCGGCGTCCAGGTGCGCGCGTTGTCATCGCTGGCCGACACCGCGAGGGTGGTGGGCTGGCCGGCATGGAAGCGCGTGGTCACCGCCAGCCAGCGGCCATCGGGCAGCCGGGTCATGCGCCCCCAGCCCGCGTTCTGCTCGGCGATGGTGACCGTGTCGCCCCAGCGTACGTCGACCGCCATCGCCGGGAACATCGCGGACAGCAGGCCGACGAGTGCAAACGCGCGCAGTGGGCGGGCCGAGGCCGGGAAGCGTGCATGCAGGCGTGTCATCGCGATCACCAGTAGGTTGCGTACAGGGCCACCAGGATGGCCAGCACGGCCAGCGAGGCGACGTTGAAGGACGGCGCGGTGGCATAGCTGACGTCGTCGGTGCGGATCCTGTCGTGCGCACTGCGCGAGGAAGTGGCCAACGCCACGCCGACGCCCAGCGCCAGGGTCAGCAGGAACACCAGCCCGATGCGGTCCATGAACGGCAGCGACGGCCAGGCCAGCTTGAGCACCAGCGACAGCACGAACGAGCCGATCGCCGCGGCCAGCGCACCGGCCTCATTGGCGCGCTTCCAGAACAGTCCCAGCAGGAAGATCACCACGATGCCCGGAGTGAAGAAGCCGGTGAACTCCTGGATGTACTGGAAGCCCTGGTCGAAGCCGCCCAGCAGCGGGCGTGCGGTCAGCACGGCGATGATGATGGACACGCCGGCGGCGATGCGGCCGACGCGCACCAGCTTCGGCTGCGATGCATCCGGCGCGCGCTTGGCATAGAAATCCAGGGTGAAGATGGTCGCGACCGAATTGATCTTGGAGGCCAGCGACGCCACGATCGCCGCTACCAGCGCGGCGAACACCAGGCCCAGCACGCCGCTGGGCAGCAGCCGCAGCATGGTCGGATACGCTTCGTCCGGGCGCTCCAGCTGCGGCGCCAGCATCACCGCGGCGATACCCGGCAGCACCACGATGACCGGGATCAGCAGCTTCAGGAAGGCCGCGAACACCACGCCCTTCTGCGCCTCGCGCAGGTCCTTCGCCGCCAGCGCGCGCTGGATGATGTACTGGTTGAAACCCCAGTAGCTCAGGTTGGCGATCCACAGGCCGCCCAGCAGCACCGACAGGCCCGGGAGATCCTTGTAGAACGGATTGTCCCTGTCCAGGATCATCTCGAACTTTTCCGGATGCTGCTGCCACAGCGTCATGAAACCATCCACCACGCTGCCTTGGCCGATCTGGCCGAGGGTGATGCCGGTGACCAGCAAGCCGCCCAGCACCAGCAGCGATACCTGCACGATGTCGGTCAGCGCGACCGCCTTCAGCCCGCCATACAGCTGGTAGGCCAGTGCGAACGCGCCGAGCAGGAACAGCGCCAGGGTCTGGTCCATGCCGGCGACCTGCGCGATCGCGATCGAGCCCAGCCACAGGATCGAGGTCAGGTTGACGAACACATACAGGCCCAGCCAGAACACGGCCATCAGCGTGCGGATGCGGTTGCCATACCGTTCTTCCAGGAACTGCGGCATGGTGTTGATGCCGTTGCGCAGGAAGATCGGCAGGAACCACTTGCCGACGATCAGCAGCGTCAGCGCCGCCATCCATTCGTAGGAGGCGATGGCCAGGCCGATCGCGTAGCCGGAGCCGGACATGCCGATGATCTGTTCGGCCGAGATGTTGGCCGCGATCAGCGAAGCGCCGATGGCCCACCACGGCAGGCTGCGGCTGGCCAGGAAGTAATCCTGCGCCGACTTCTGGTGGCCTGCTTTTTCGCGCGATACCCACTGCGCGAGTATGAAGATGCCGGCCAGGTAGGCCAGCACGATGCTGATGTCTAAAGTGGAAAGGCTCATGGAATCTCCGCAGGGTGGTACGCGGTGTCAGCGAGGCGGCGAGGCATCGGGGTTGCCGGTGAACCGGGGCTCGGGAATCCCGGCGATGCCGGGCGTGAAGGCGAACAGGTCGCCGGCGTGGGGATCGCGCGCGCGGGCAGCGGCATCCATGCCGTCGTGCGCGCTGGTGACGAACAGGGTCGCCAGGCCCTTGCCGCCGAAAGCGGGGCGGGTGGGCTGCGCGGTGGCAACAGGGAGGTGGCGGTCCTCGCGTCCATCGGACAGGTAACGCACCACGCGCGAACCACCCCAGCGCGCATTCCACAGCCCGCCTTCGGCATCCACCGCGCTGCCATCCGGTTCGCCGTCTTCCCCGCGCAGGTCCACGAAGGTCGTGGCCGGGCCGAGGGTGTGGCCGTAATCGCAGCGCTGGATGGTTTTCTGCAGCGAATCGCAGAAGTACATCGTGGCGCCGTCGGGACTGAAGGCGATGCTGTTGGAGATCGCCACGCGTGGCAGCGGCAGGGTTTCCAGGGAAAGGTCCGCATGCAGGCGGTGGAACGTGCCGACCGCCTGTTTCGGTCCCTGCGTGGGTTCGTGCAGCATGCCGAACACGAAGCGGCCCTGGCGGTCGCAGGCACCGTCGTTGGCACGCGTGTCCGGGACGCTGTCGAGGCGATGCAGCACGCGCAGTTCATTGCGTTCGGGATGGAAGAACGCAAGCCGCGAGGCCAGTGCGAGCAGCAGCCAGCCTTCGGCCTCGCACAGCGCGAACGAGGCCAGCCGCTCCGGCAGCGACCAGTGCCGGGTTTCACCGTCGGCAGGCCGGTGCCGCCACAACTGCGCGGCGTGGATGTCGGTCCAGTACAGCGCCTGCTCGCGTTCGCACCACAGCACGCCTTCGCCGAGCTGGTTGCCCGCCGGCACGATGATCTCGCCGTACGCGCTCACACCCAGCCACCGTCGACGATGAAGTCCTGGCCGGTGCACATGCGGCTGTCGTCGGCGGCGAGGAACAACGCCACGCGCGCCAGGTCGCCGGCTTCCAGGTAGCCGGGCAGGCACTGCGAACGCCGCAGCTGGGCTTCGCCTTCCGCATCCAGCCACAGCCGCCGCTGCTTCTCGGTGATGACCCAGCCGGGCACCAGCGCATTGATGCGGATGCGGTCCTGGCCCAGCTCGCGGGCCAGGCCGTTGACCAGCCCGTGCACGGCGGCCTTGGACATCGCATACATCGGATAGCCGCTGTTCTTGATCATCCAGCCGGTCGAACCCAGGCAGATGATCGAGCCGCCCCCCAGGGTGCGCATGTCGTCCACAACCGCCTGGATGGCGAAGTACTGATGGCGCAGGTTGACGGCCACGTTGCGTTCGAAATCGGCCGCGGTGGTATCGCCGAAGGCATGCCGGCCATCATTGGCGGCGTTGTTGACCAGCACGGCGATCGGGCCGATGCGGGTGCGCGCTTCGGCGATGGCGGCATGCAGTGCGTCCAGGTCGGTCACGTCGCAGCGCAGGTAGACGGGCACGTGCTGCACCTCGCCCAGGCCATCGAGCAGGGCCTGCGCGCCGGCGTCGTCGATATCCAGGAAGGCGACACGCGCGCCCTGGCGGGCGAAGTGTTCGACGAAGCTGGCGCCGATTCCGGTGGCGCCGCCGCTGACCAGTACAGCGCGCCCGGCGAGGCTGGGATAGTGCGCCATGGCATCGGCGGGCGAGGGGGCATGCAGGGTCATCGTGCTCACCATTCAGCCACGCTGCCATCGGCATGGCGCCAGATGGGATTGCGCCAGCGGTGTCCCTCGGCGGCACGCTCGTCCACGTAGTCCTGGTTGATCTCGATGCCCAGTCCCGGGCCGTCCGGAATCTTCACGTAACCGTCCTGGTAATCGAACGGGGCGCGGTCGACGAGGTAATCCAGCAGATCGTTGCCGGCGTTGTAATGGATGCCCAGGCTCTGTTCCTGGATGAAGGCGTTGTAGCAGACCGCGTCCAGCTGCAGGTTGGCCGCCAGCGCGATCGGGCCGAGCGGGCAGTGCAGGGCCAGCGCCACGTCGTAGGCTTCGGCCATCGCCGCGATCTTGCGGGTTTCGGTGATGCCGCCGGAGTGCGAGGGATCGGGCTGCAGGATGTCCACGCCGCCGGCCTGCAGCACGCGCTTGAAATCGAAGCGCGAGTACAGGCGCTCGCCGAGTGCGATGGGTGCCGGGGACAGCGCGGCCAGCTCGGGGATCGCTTCCAGGTGTTCGGACAGCACCGGCTCTTCGATGAACATCAGGCCGAAGGGCGCCAGTTCGCGCATCAGGACCTTGGCCATCGGCTTGTGCACGCGGCCATGGAAGTCCACCGCAAGCCCGACATCGCGACCGACCGCGTCCCGCACCGCCTGCACGTTCTCCAGTACGCGGGTGACCTTGTCGTGCGAATCGACGAACTGCACCTCCTCGGTGGCGTTCATCTTGACCGCGGTGAAACCACGCGCCACCGCTTCGCTCGCCGCGCGTGCGGTGTCGGCCGGCCGGTCGCCGCCGATCCAGGAATAGACCCGGATGCGGTCGCGCACCGGCCCGCCCAGCAGCGCGTGCACCGGCACGCCCAGGGCCTTGCCGTGGATGTCCCACAGCGCCTGGTCGATGCCGGCCAGTGCGCTCATCAGGATCGGCCCGCCGCGGTAGAAGCCGCCACGGTAGAGCACGTTCCAGTGGTCCTCGATGTGGCGCGGATCCTTGCCGATCAGGTAATCGGACAGTTCCTCCACCGCGGCGGCCACGGTATGCGCGCGGCCCTCGACGATGGGCTCGCCCCAGCCGCTGATGCCCGCATCGGTGTCGATGCGTACGAACAGCCAGCGTGGCGGTACCAGGAACGTGGTTATTGCGGTGATCTTCATGCGTGGGGGTCCGTGTTCGTCGTGTTCCATGCGTCGATGAAAGCGCGTGCCCGCCGGCCGACTTCTGCCGCGTCGGTGCCGGGGGCATACAGCGCCGAGCCGATGCCGAAGCCGGCCGCGCCGGCCTGGCGGTAGACCGCCATGCGCTCGGGCGTGATGCCGCCGACCGGCAGCAGTGCGGTGCCGGGCGGCAGCACGCTGCGCCAGGCTTTCAGTACCGGCGGCGGCAGCTGTTCGGCGGGGAACAGCTTCAGCGCGTCGGCGCCGGCGCGCAGTGCGGCGAAAGCTTCGGTCGGGGTGGCCACGCCGGGCGTGCAGCGCAGGCCCATCGCGTGCGCGCTGGCGATCACCTCGGTGTCGGCATGCGGCATCACGATCAGGCGACCGCCGGCGCTGGCGACGTCCTGCACCTGGCCCGGGGTGAGCACGGTGCCGGCACCGACCAGGCAGTGGTCGCCCAGCGCCCTGGCCAGCAGTTCGATGCTCTGCAGCGGCTGTGGCGAGTTGAGCGGGACTTCAAGGATGCGGAAGCCGGCCTCGGCCAGCGCCGCGCCGATGGCCGGCGCTTCCTGCGGGGTGAGCCCGCGCAGGATCGCAACCAGGGGGAGGGGTTGCATCCAGGCGGTACTCATGCGGACTCCGTCAGCGAATGGGTTTGCGGGAACGCCCGCGTCCCCTGAGATTGGCGCGCGAGTCGGCGATCATGCCGAGCATGGCTTCGCGCGCGGTATCCGGCTGCTTCAGCCGGATCGCGTCGTACACATCGAAGTGGCGCGGCAGCGAATACTTGAAATTCGCCGCGGTCTGCGCCGAGAGCAGGAAGAACGATCCCAGCGCGGCTTCGATGACCGAGAACAGCGAACGCACCAGCTCGTTGTTGGTCGCCTCCAGCACGCACTCGTGGAATTCCAGGTCCGCCTTCGCCCACGCATCCTGGTCCGCGGCGTCGGCCATCGCCTGGTACGCCGCCTTGATACGGCCCAGCTGCGCGGGCGAGCGGTGGCGTGCGGCCGCCGCGGCCGCCGCCGGCTCGATGATCTCGCGCATCTCCACCAGCTTCTCCACGAAGTCCTGGGTCGGCATCGAAGCGCACCGCCAGGCGAGGATGTCCGCGTCCAGCTGGTTCCAGTAGCGGGGCTCGCGCACCCGCGTACCGGTCTTCTGCTTCGTTTCGATCAGGCCCTTGGAGCCCAGCACCTTCAGGCCTTCGCGCAGCGCCGTGCGGCTGACCGCCATGTTCTGCGCCAGCAGCTCCTCGCGCGGCAGGAAGTCGCCCGGCTTGATCTCGCCGCTGACGATCTTCCTGCCGATCTGCTGGATCACCTGGTCGTAGAGATTGCGTACCGCGATCTGCTTCACTGGAGCCCCTTTGGCTGAGCGTGCCGCGTGCTGCGGCCACTCGTATTATCCGACAATAGGGGTATAGCATGGTTGGAGGCATCGGCATCGCTCCATGCATCACAGCTTGAACCGCAGGCCGATGCCGACGGTCTTGTCCTGGAAGCGGATGTCGCGCGGGCGCGAGTTGCCGCTGCCCCAGTACTGGTGCAGGTTGTTGCCCAGCAGGTTGGTGGCGGAGAACACCACGGTGGTGCGCGGGGTGGCGTCGTAGCTGACCGAGAAATCCAGCGAGCTGGCCGCCTCCACCTGGTCTTCGGTGCCGGCCACGGTGGGCTGGGTGAAGAAGTCGATGTAGCGGCTGCGGTAGCCGTAGGCCAGTCGAGCGGACAGGCCGAAGTTCTCGTAGAACAGCACCGCGTTGTAGTTGTTCTTCGACACGTTCTGCAGCGGACGGGAGATGACCGGGCCGCCCAGGAACTCCGGCGAACGGGTATCGCCTTCGATGTAGGTGTAGTTCAGCTGTGCACCCAGGCCGCTCCAGGCACCCGGCAGGAAATCGAAGGTCTGCTGCCAGGCCAGTTCCACGCCCTGCAGGTGGCCGCTGCCGGCGCTCTGCGGCGAGGACAGATCATACGTCTCGCCAGCGATCTCCACATTGGTGATGTAGTTCTGGATGTAGCCGTCGATGTCGCGGTAGAACACGCCTGCGCTGGCGTAGCCCACCGGCGAGAAGTACCACTCCAGTGACGCATCGTAGTTGGTCGACTCGATCGGGCTCAGGTCCGGGTTGCCGCTGCTGGCGACGCCGGCGCGGTTGACGGTGCCGGGGTTGAGCGAGATCGAGGGGTTGAGCGCACCGAAATCCGGGTAGCTCAGCGTCTTCGCGGCGACCAGGCGCAGCTGCCAGGCATCGCTGAAATGCAGGTTCAAGCTGGCATTCGGCAGCGTGTTGGTATCTTCGGTGTTGCGGGTGATGGCGCTGTACACGCCGGTGCTGGCGTCGAAGGAGAACGCGTTCAGTTCGCGCTTGATCTTCTCCATGCGCACGCCGACCAGGCCGTCGGCACGGATGCCGAACAGGTCGAAATCATATTTCGCCTGCAGGTAGCCGGCGGCCTTGCGCTCTTCGATGTCGAAGAAGCGGCCGGGATTCTCGGCCGCCAGGCCATCGGGCAGGCCGTAGTAGCCGCGCAATGCGTCGGCGTTGCCGATCAGGTAGTCGTAGCAGGGCGCCAGGAACGGCTGCTTCAGTGCCTCGTTGCCGCGCTTGCTGCAGAAGAAGCTGGACGCCGGGAACAGGCCGACGACCTGGTTGGCCGGATTGGGGTTGGCGGTGATGTTGCCGGTGCCCGCGCCGCCCGGAGGTGGCGTATTGATTTCAACGCTGCCCTTGGCGCTCGCAGTGCGGTCGGCATAACGCAGGCCGAACTGTACGTTGGCGATCGGGCCATCGAGGAATTCGAAGCGTCCATCGCCGCGCCAGCTGTTCTCTTCGCCCCTGGACTCGCCCCAGGTCTGGAACAGGCCGTTGAGATAATGACGCGAGGGATCGCTGGCCGGATTGCCCGCCAGGTACCAGTTCTGGTGCTTGCCCGAGGTGCCATCCCACACCGTGGTGATCGGGCCGCTCAGGAAGGTATCGATGATGAAATTCTCGTCGCGGTAGTAGCCGGACGTGCGCGAGAGTTCGGTGGAAAGATGCAGCTGGTCGCCATCCCACTTCAGGCCCAGGGCGTTCTGGATGTCCTGGCCACGCTGCTTGTGCGCCTGCGTGCTGCTGGCGGCGTAGGTGTCGCCGGTCCAGCTGCCGCTGGTGGCATCACAGATGGTCTGCCCGTACAGCGGGCCATCCAGGCGGTTGGGATAGCAGGTGCTGCCGACGCCGAGCTGGGTCGGCTGCACTTCGCCGACCGGGAAGCTGAACAGGAATGCCTGGTCGTAATCGTCGCGGATGTAATCGTACAGGCCTTCCAGGTAGACCTCGGTGCGGTCGTTGGGCTTCCACTGCAGCGCATAGTTGAACGCGCTGCGGTCGCGGTCGCCATGGCTGTAGTTGGTACCCCAGCCGTTCGGGGCCGCGACCAGGTTGCCATCCTCGGTGCGCATCGGTGTACCGTCGGCGTCGTTGAGGACCTTCGGGAAGTCGCCCCACACGGCGTCGTAGGCATAACGCTTGCCCACGTAGCCGACGTTCACCAGCGCACCGAACTGGCCGGCGTCGGTATCCCAGCGGTTGCTGAGCAGCAGGCTTGCGCTGGGATCGACATCGCCGCCGTATTTGCTGTGCGTGCCGGTGACGGTGCCGGCGATCTCGGCGCCATCAAAATCCAGCGGGCGACGCAGCTCGATGTCCACCAGGCCGGCGATGCCGCCCAGCGGCAGGCTGGCTTCGCTGCTCTTGTAGACGTTCAGTGACTTGATCGCGGTGGCGGGCAGGTTCTGGAAGGCATAGCCGCGGCCGGAGCTGCTGAAGATCTCGCGGCCGTTGAGGGTGGTGATCAGGTTGGGCAGGCCCCGGATCACCACGCCGGTCGTCTCGCCCTGGCCGCCCTGTGCCACCTGCACGCCGGTGATGCGCTGCAGTGCATCGGCCACGCTGTTGTCGGGCAGTTTGCCGATGTCCTCGGCGACGATGGAATCGACCACCATGTCCGCTTCCTGCTTCATCGTCTGCGCGGTCTGCAGGCTCTGCCGCAGCGCCGTCACCACCACGGTGTCCAGCTCGGTGGTGCTGGGCGTGGATGAGGGCGGGGCCGCCGCGGGGTCCGCAGGCGTGCCGGTGGTGCGCTCCTGGGCCAGTGACAGCGTCGGCACGGCGAGTGCGGAAAGGATCGCGAGGGACAGCAGGGAGCGATGGGAACGAAGGTTCATGGCGGTGTCTCCGGATTCCGGAAAGAGGGCACGGTGCGTGGATCCCCGGCGCCATCAGGCAGCCGGGGACGGTGGGTTCAGGGGGTCGTTACGGCGTTACGCGGGGTTTCGGCAAGCGTGCGGAACAGTTCGGCTTCGCGGGCGCGGTAGGGCGTGCCGTCGGCCTTGAGCAGATCGTGGAACCACACGGTGGGCTCTTCCATCGTGTACGGACGCTGCCAGCTGTCCCACGGGAAGCGGGTCTGGATGGCGCCGTCCATGAAGCCCCAGTTGATCATCCCGATATTCTCGCGGCGGGCGATCGGCAGGATGGTGTCCACGTTGGAGCCCGCGCCGCGCGCCAGCCATTCGGTGCAGATCAGCGGGCGGCCATGCTTGCGAAGCTGGGCGACACGCGCCTCGAACGCTTCCGGCTGCTCGTAGTTGTGGAAGGTGATGATGTCGGACTGCTCCAGCTGGGTGCGCTGGATCGAGGTCAGCGAGGCGGCGCCCGGCGACCAGTCATCGCCGATCCACACGCCGCTGGTCAGCGGCTGCACCGGCTTCTGCGAACGCGCCCACTCGAACACCTTGGGCAGCAGCTCGGCGATGCGCGCCTGTTCGGCGTCCAGCTGCTTGTCGATGTAGTTGCCGCCACCGGGGTTGTCTGGCTCGTTCCACAGGTCCCAGGCCAGCACGCGCTTGTCGTTGGCGAAGGCACCGACCACGCCCTGCACGTAGGCACGGAAGTGGGCGTCGTTGGCGGGGTCGACCAGCGCGTGGCGGCCCGGGCTCTGCAGCCAGCCGGAATTGTGCACGCCCGGGATCGGGCGGCGCTGCGGACCCAGCACCGGATCCGGATCCCAGCAGCTGTCGAACAGCACCAGCATCGGACGGATGCCATGCTTGGCGGCGATGTCGAGGAACTGGTCGACGCGGCGCAGGAAGCCCTTGCGATCCTGCTGCCACAGCAGGTCATGCAGGTAGACGCGCATGGTGTTCATGCCGAACTGCTCGCGCGCCAGGCCAAGCTCGCGGTCGATGGCGGCCGGGTCGAAGGTCTCGGCCTGGAACATCTCCAGCTGGTTGATCGCGTTGGACGTGGTGTAGTTCGCGCCGACCAGCCAGTCCTGCTTCGCGTACCAGGTTTCGGCCTCGGCCGGGGTCCAGCGCTGGCCGTCGGCGGCCTGCGCCATCGGCGCGAAGGCGATCAGCGTCGCCAGCAGGGGGGAAAGCCACTTTCGCATGGGTGCATCTCCTTTCGTAAGAGGAACCGTGCCGCCAGGGCAGGGAACATGCCTTCGGCGTTGGCGCCGGCGAGCGGCGCCAGCGGACGCCGCTGGGCGGGGGTATCAACGGGTTTTCGGGGTGTCCCGATCGGTCGAGAACTGGTAGACCATCCGGTTCACGTATTTCTGGCCGGGTTCCAGCCGCGCCGAACCGAACGCGGGCTGGTTCGGGGTATCGGGGAACAGCTGCGGTTCGAGCGCGATGGCATCGCCCTGACGGTAGACACGGCCGCTCTTGCCGACCGTGGTGCCGTCGAGGAAGTTGCCGGAATAGAACTGCAGGCCGGGCTGCGTGGACAGCAGCGACATCACCCGGCCCGAACGCGGATCATGGACGCGCGCCACTTCACGCGGTTCCCGTACGGGTGCGCGGCTGATGACCCAGTTGTGGTCGTAGCCACGTCCGTGCAGCAGCTGCGGTTCGTTGCCGTGGCGCAGGTCGAGGCCGATCGGCTTGGCGGTACGGAAATCGAACGCGGTGCCATCGACCGGCTGCAGGACGCCGGTGGGGATCAACGTGGCATCGACCGGCGTATAGGTGTCGGCGGGAATCATCAGCTCGTGGTCCATCGCCGTGCCCGAGCCTTCGCCGGACAGGTTCCAGTAGGCGTGGTTGCTGAGGTTGACGATGGTCGGCGCATCTGTGGTCGCGCTGTATTCGATGGCCAGGCGACCATCGCCTTCCAGCGCGTAGGTCGCGGTCACGGTCAGCGTGCCCGGGAAGCCCTGGTCGCCGTCGGGACTGACGTGGCGCAGGGTGGTGCGATCCGGCCTGGCTTCGACGACCTCCCAGACCACCTTGTCGAATCCGCGCGATCCGCCGTGCAGGCTGTTGGGGCCGTCGTTGGTGGGCACGTTATAGGTGCGGCCATCGAGGGTGAACCTGCCGTGCGCGATGCGGTTGGCGAAGCGTCCGACGATCGTGCCGAAGTACTGCGGGTTGTCCAGGGTGGCCTGCAGGGTGGCGTCGCCCAGCAGCACGTCGGCGTGCGTGCCATCGCGATCCGGTACCTCCAGCGAGTGCAGCGCGGCGCCCAGCGTCAGCACGCGTGCCTGCATGCCACTGCCATCGCGCAGCAGGATGGATTCGACCTGCGCGCCATCGGCGGTCGTGCCGACCACCGCGCGCTCCTGCGCGCCCGCCGCAGCGGCCACCGCGAGCGCCAGCGCGCCCATGCAACCTGCGATTTTCCCCTTCCCGGCCAGCATCATTCCCGACCCCTCCAAATGGCGTGGAGGGTACAAAAACATATAATCAGACAATACACACGTTGCGACGCAGCACGGCACTTCCGACGCGGGCGCGCGCCGTGCCCGACGCTGCCGTCAGCCGGGGTGGCGCAGTGCATGGATCGCGGCGAAGCCACGCGCTACCGCATCGGCGGAAGCCACCGGGCGTGCGGCGATGCCGAGCGCGGCCAGCGTGGCCTGGTAGAGCGCGCAGACCGGTGCCGAACCGACCAGCGGTACGGTGGTGGTGCGCAGTTCCGGGAACAGCGCCAGCGCATCGGCGATCTCCGAACCGGCCAGCAGGCCACGCAGGTAGGAGCTCGTATCCGCTCGCGCCAGCGTGCCGCGGATCATCCGCGCACGCACGCCAAACAGCAGCGTGCCCAGTCCCAGCGATCGCGATGCCGCGGCGCGCACGCCTTCTACGAAGGCCGGACCATCGCCACCGGGCCCCTCCACCACCGAGGCCAGCAGCCCGCCCGCGGACAGGCGGTCGAAGATCTCACCGGACATGCAGGTCATGAACTCCTGCACGCGACCGTCGCGCAGGCGGACCCATTTGGTATGGGTGCCCGGCAGTGCGACCACCGGTGCGTCGCCGAGCTGCCCATCGGCGAGCAGCCCGAACAGTTCGGTTTCTTCGCCGCGCATGATGTCCGGTGCGCCATCGGCTTCGCGCACGCAGGCCAGGCCCGGCACGATGTCCAGCGCAAGATCGCCGATGCGGGTGGCGACCAGGCCGTGCGCGATCGCATCGACGCTGGCCGGGCAGTCGAGGTAACCGGCGTCCGTCCAGCCGACGTTGGAACCGATCATGCCCGCTGCATAGGCATGGACGGCATCCGGCCAGCGGCTGCGCACCTGGTTGGCGATGGCGACCATGCCATCGCGTTGCAGCGCGGTCACCCCGGCCGCCAGTTCCAGTACGTCGCGCGCGTGCCCGTCCGGACCGATGAGATAGGCGCGGAAATTGGAGCTGCCCCAGTTGATGCCGATGATGCTGCCGGTGCCGGTGTGGCTCATGTCGATGCTCGAGGAGTGGAGGGACGTTCTTGTATATTGTGGGATTATATGATTACGTCGGCCCGGGCCTGCAAATGCGGGCAAACGGTTTTCCACGGGTAACGAGGAGGGGTCATGATCCATCGGTCGGCACGCCTGCTGCTGGGCACTGTGCTGTTGTACGCGGCGACGGCGCACGCCGGTCCGCCGCCGGCATTCGACAATCCGCTGCTGCCTTCGGGGCCGGATCCATGGATCGTCCGCGACGGCGACGTGTTCCATTACATGGGCACGCACGGCGATCGCCTGGCGATCCGCACCACGCGCGACCTGGGACAACTGGAGGAGGCTGCGGAGGTCACCGTGTGGCGGCCGCCGGCATCCGGCCCGAACGCCAGGATGATCTGGGCGCCGGAACTGCATCGCATCGAGGACAAGTGGTACATCTACTACACCGCGATGGCCAGCGACCACGGCGACGGCGACGACGACCAGCATCGCAGCGTCTTCGTGCTGGAGAACGCCAATGCCGACCCGACCAGGGGCGAGTGGCGCGATCGCGGCCGCCTGGCCACGCAGCATCCGGGGATCGACGGCACCACCTTCACCGTCGGCGACAAGCGCTACTTCGTGTATTCGCCCTATGTCGGCGAGGACAGCGTGCTGGCGATCGTCGCGATGTCCAACCCATGGACGCTGGTCGGCGAGGAAACCATCATCGCGCGGCCCGACCAGGAATGGGAACGCCAGGGAGGACGACAGATCCTGGAAGGCCCGGAGTTCCTGGCCGGGCCGAAGGGCGACCTGTTCCTTGCCTATTCGGGAAGCGCCTGCTGGTCGGATGACTATGCCATCGGGCTGCTGCACGCGAAGCCCGGCAGCGACCCGCTGGATGCCTCGGCGTGGAAGAAGGCGCCGGAGCCCATCCTGGCCAAAAACCCGCAGGGGAACGTGCATGCACCCGGCCACAACGGCTTCTTCGCCATGGCCGACGGCAGCAGCTGGATCGTGTACCACGCCAATCCCGGTCCGGACATGGGGTGTACCGCCAAGCGCTCGCCGCGCATCCAGCAGGTGCACTGGAATGCGGACGGCACGCCACGGCTGGATGCACCGGTCGGACGTGGTGTATCGGCGTCCCCCGACTGACCCTGGTGCCGCCGCGGAACGCAGACGCCGGCTGAACGGCGACGTGGCTGTTGACGTTCCCTGCACATGAATTCACTGCTGTTTGCCGGCACTGCGGGAAGACTGGCGTCACGTACTCGGAGCGCAAGGAGTCCCGCATGAAGATCACCACCCACCTGCTGTGTGTTGGCGCGCTGATGGCGGCATCGTCGGCCGTATCGGCACAGACATACGGCCCGCGTGACGAGGGCCGGCGCTTCGATGACGGCAGCCGCGTGGTCTGCCGCAACGTCGAAGTGCAGCGCAACAGCAAGGATTCCAACCGTATCGCCGGCACCGCCACCGGCGCGGTGGTCGGTGGCCTGCTCGGCAACCAGGTCGGCGGAGGCAGCGGCAAGAAGATCGCCACGGTGGCCGGTGCGGTCGCCGGTGGTGCGGCCGGGCGCAACATCCAGGGCCGGCAGCAGGAGCGCAACGGCGACCGCGTGGTCGAACGCCGCTGCGAGCGCGAATACCGCTGAGGCGGTTGCATCGCGCAGGACACGATGAAGGCGGCTACGGCCGCCTTCTTCATGTGCACCACCGGATCCCGTGATCAGGCCAGCAGGCGCGCCAGCCGCTGGATGTCCGCATCGCGGGTGGCCCACGATGTCACGAAGCGCACCGGTACTTCGTGCGCCCGCAGGGGCATCTCCGGCGGCAGGCTGTCGGGGTACCAGTCGTAGCACTGCGCACCTGCCGCATGCAGCGATTCCATCAGCGTGCGCGGCATCACCACGAATACTTCGTTGGCCTGCACCGGCCATGCCAGGCGGACATCGGCATGCGCCTGCAGCGCATCGGCGAGCTGGCGTGCGCTGGCGTTGGCCTGTCCGGCCAGCTCCAGCCAATGGCCATCCTGCAGCCATGCACAGAACTGCGCGCCGAACAGGCGCCCCTTGGATACCAGCTGGCCGGCGCGCTTGCGGCGCAGCTCGAAGTCGCGTGCCAGCGTGGTATCGAAGAACACCACCGCTTCGGCGGCCAGGGCGCCGTTCTTCGAGGCACCGAAGGACAGCACGTCGATGCCCGCATGGACCGTCAGTTCGGCTGGCGTGCAGCCAAGCGCGGCGACCGCGTTGGCGAAACGCGCACCGTCCATGTGCACGTGCAGTCCGTGCTGGTGGGCGAGGGCGGCCAGCTCCCGCAGCTCGTCCGGGGTATACAGCAGGCCGTTCTCGGTGGCCTGGGTGAGGCTCAGCGCGGTTGGCCTGACGCTGTGCGGCGGCGCGTCCGGCAAGCGCTGCAGCATCGCCTGCAATGCCTGCGGTGTGATCTTGCCGCTGTCGGTGGCGATCGGCAGCAGCCGCGCCCCGCCAGTAAAGAACTCCGGCGCCGTGGATTCATCGGTAGCCACGTGCGCCTGCCGGTGGCAGATGATGGCGCCCCACGGCGGTGCCAGCGCCGACAGCGCCAGGCAGTTGGCCGCCGTGCCGGTGGCGACGAAAAAGGTGCGTACATCGTGCTCGAAGACGCGCGCCATGGCCGCCTCGGCCTGTCGTGTCCAGGTGTCGGTGCCATAGGACGCGGTGGTGCCGGAACACGCATCGACCAATGCCTGCAGTATCCGGGGGGAGACGCCCGACTGGTTGTCGCTGCCGAAATCCATGCTCTGTTCTCTCATCTGCGATGCATCGCAGGCTACAACGTCCGGCCGCATGCGGGTTGCCCATCGCCGTCACGGCACCGATTGCGATCGAAACATGGAAGTCCCTGTCAGCCATCGAAGAAGCGCCCGTATCCCATCCGGCGCAGTCCGCGCCGGTAGGCCAGCGCGCTGCGGTCGGCTGCCACGTGCGCTTCCTGGCGGACATCCAGCGGCAGGCTGCGCGGACGCTGCGCTTCCATCAGCGGCGTGTCCTCGGCGAACACGCGCAGGTTGAAGTCGATCATCTCCTGCGCCGGACGATCGGTATCGAAGTTGCGCGAAACCGGGACGAACAGGTGCGTGCGCGTGGCCGAAACCGGTGTGGCGATGTTCATGATCACCGCGCGGCCACCGTCAGGGAAATGCAGGACCAGGCTGGCGGCGAACGGCAGGTGCACGTCGAACTCGCGGCGCCAGATGAAGCCCGCAGGCGCCTGGCGGCCGGACTCCAGCGGATGGTTGGCGATGGTGCTGTAGTAATCGGCATGGAAGCCGTTGGCCGATTCGATCACCGTGTAAGGCGGAACATCGCAGGGCTGCGGGCGGGCGAAGGTCGTGGTATGCACCCACGGGAAATGCGCCACGTCGAGGAAGCCTTCCATCTGCCGTCCGGCGAAACAGTCCATCGGATAGCAGGGGCACAGAGCGTGCTGGAAGCCGGCGTCGTTCGAGTGCGGCATCCATGGGATGTCGGCAGGCGCATCGGCATCCGGCCACAGGCAGGTCCATAGCAGTCCGTAGCGCTCCACGACCGGATAGGTGTGCAGGTGCAGGCGCGATGGTATGGGATGGCCGGGGCGGCTGGGGACGTCCGTGCAGCGTCCACCGATGCCGAAGCGCAGGCCATGGTAGGCACAGCGGATGCCGCACGGGTCGGGGCGTCCCATGCTCAGCGGCACGCCGCGATGGGGGCAGGCATCGCGCGCCACCACCACCTCGCCGTCGACCCGGTACAGCACCAGTGGCTGGTCGAGCAGCGTCGAAGGCAACGGCGTGTCGCCGAGCGCTGTGGCTTCGACCACTGGGAACCAGCAGCGTGCGAGCCGCTGCCAGTCCGCCGCATCGAAGGTACAGCCGGAGGGCGACGACGGCATCGCCGGGTCCGTGGACGAGACGGCGGCAACGACGTGGACGGACATGGCATTCTCCCGGAAGGTCATTCGCGGGGATTCTGCAAGGCCGTTGCGAGGGCCGGCCATGCAGGAACGTTCAAACTGCGCGCATCAGCGTGGGCGGACCCTCAGTCCTCGCGCTCCATCGTGCCTTCGGCGAGCGTCGTGCGCGTCCCGTCGAGCAGGCCGCGGCTGAGCGTGTCGCCCTCGATGAACAGCAGTTCGCCGTTCTCGCCGTTCTTGATGCTGCTGTCCACCGCGATGATGCGCTCGCCGTGGAAGCGGCTCACGTGCGGCATCGAGGTATGGCCGACCACGATGCGCCGCAGGCCAAGGCGGTCGAGAACCGCCTGTACGCCGGCAGTATCCAGCTGGCCATCGAAATAGCCTCGATACCAGATCGGGCTGGTCCTGCCGTCGTACAGCGGCGCGGTGGCCGGATCGGCCTTGACCGTATCGCGCGGAGTGCCGAGCGATGCCTGGTAGGCCGCATTGGTACGCGCTGGCTGCAGCGCAAGCTCAAGCGCCTGCGGCGAAATGCCGCCGTGCAGGAACAGCGTGTCGCCGATGCGCAGCAGCACCGGACGCGTGCGCAGCCATTGCCCGATCACCGAATCGGCGCCGTACAGCTGCGGATAGCTGCGTCCAAGCAGCTGCGCGCTGCGCAGGTACTTCGGATTGACGTAGCGCAGGTCGTCGTACAGCACCATCGTTTCATGGTTGCCGAGCACGAAGTGCACCGCGCCGCCCGCATCGGCGGCCTGCCGTTGCAGTGCATGCAGCAGCCAGAAGGCCTCGGTGACCCGCGGGCCGCGATCGAACACATCCCCGGCCACCACCAGCGTGTCGGTGCCGAGGGCCCAGCGGTCCTGGGCGTCGATCACCTTGTTCGCACGCAGCAGGCGCACCAGCAGGTCGTATTGTCCGTGGATGTCGGACAGCACCACGATGCGCGGCACCGCCGGCAGCACCGCACCGGCCGGTGTGGCCGCCGCCGCGACGTGGACCGGATGCGGATAGCCGCATCCGGCGGTGATGTCGTTGCCCTCCGGCAGCGCCTGCAGATCGCGCGTAACCACCGTGTCGTCGCAGATCCACTGCGCGCGCAGCCGCGTGCCGTCGCGGAACACATAGGGGCCGTCCGCCTGCACGTGCGCTGCCGGCGCGGGAACTTCGCGTGCCTGCAGCGGTGCGCATGGCAGCAGCGCCAACGACAGCAGAGGGACCATCCAGTGCAGGGAAGGGGGGAATGACATCGACAGGACTCCAGGTGGACGCAATGCGATGGACGCATGCGAAAGACAGCCGCTGATGCTACCCCCGCGCGCTGGACGTCGCAGCCCTGGACGCAGGGAATGTCGTGCCGATCGTCCCGGATCGATGTTTCATGCGGTTGAGAATCACTCGCATTGATGAAACAATTGCGTCCGGTCGGTTCGCTGCGCGTACGCGCCGGCCCTGTTTCCTCTCCCGGACGTCGCCTCGAGCCCTTTGCCAGAGGCGTGCTTGAACGCACCCATCCAAAGGCCAAGACATGCATTCCACCGTTGTTTCCGGCGCTGCCGGCCATGCCGCCGTTGCGCTTTCCCGCTGCCATCTCGCACTGGCGATCGCCGTCCTGGTGAGCGCTGGCGCGGGGACGGCGCACGCTGCCGCCGCCGATGCCACCGACATCGATACCGTGCACGTGACCGCGCAGCAGATTGCCCGCCAGGCGCTGGGCACCTCGACGATCACTGCCGAGGACATCGCCAGGCGGCCACCGGCCAACGACATCTCCGAGCTGCTGCGCACCATGCCCGGAGTCAACCTCACCGGCAACAGCGCTTCCGGCCAGTACGGCAACAACCGCCAGATCGACCTGCGCGGCATGGGGCCGGAAAACACCCTGATCCTGGTCGACGGCAAGCGCGTCGGCTCGCGCGATGCGGTGCGCATGGGCCGCAGCGGCGAGCGCAACACGCGCGGCGATACCAACTGGGTGCCGGCGGAAATGATCGAGCGCATCGAAGTGCTGCGCGGTCCGGCGGCGGCGCGCTACGGTTCCGGCGCTTCCGGTGGCGTGGTCAACATCATCACCAAACGCCCGACCGGCGACCTCAGCGGTGCGATCGACCTGTACGGCCTGGTGCCGCAGCATGGCGAGGAGGGCGGCAGCGAACGCGCCGGCTTCCAGCTGAGCGGACCGATGAACGACGCGCTTTCGTTCCGGCTGTATGGAAACCTCAACCGCACCGATGCCGATTCGCTGGACCTCAACCGTGACTTCGCCAGCGGCGTGACCCCGCCGGCCGGCCGTGAGGGCGTCAAGAACAAGGACATCAACGGGTTGCTGCGTTGGGACATCAATCCCGACCAGGTGATCGAACTGGAAGCCGGCGCCAGCCGCCAGGGCAACATCTACGCCGGCGACCGTGCCGTCAGCACCACCGGCACCGACCTCACCACGCAGCTGGCCGAGGAGGGCGCGGAAACCAACCGCATGTACCGCAACACCGGCGCGATCACCCATCGCGGCCGCTGGGGCGATGTCACCTCGCGGCTGACCGCATCGGTGGAAGGCACCAACAACACCCGCCTGAACGAGGGTCTGGCTGGTGGTCCGGAAGGCACCATCGGCGATGCCGACGCATGGTCCACCTCCCGCCTGCGCAACCACCAGCTGGATGGCGAGCTCAGCTTCCCGAGCGTGATCGGTGGCGCCGAGAACATCTGGACGCTTGGCTTCGAATACCTGGACAGCGAACTGACCGATCCGTACTCGATGAGCCAGGCCGGCAACAGCGGCGGCGAGGTCCCGGGCCTGTCGCCGGACCGTGCGCGCGGCAAGGCCGACGCCCGGACCAGCGCGGTGTTCGTCGAGGACAACATCTACCTGGGCGAGCGCTGGATCGTCACTCCCGGCCTGCGCTTCGACCACCACAGCCAGTTCGGAAACAACGCCAGCCCGAGCCTCAACGCACAGTTCCGCCTCAACGACGACTGGGTGGTGAAGGGCGGCATCGCGCGCGCGTTCAAGGCACCGAACCTGTACCAGTCCAACCCGGACTACCTGTACTACACGCGCGGCAACGGGTGTCCGGACAACTACCAGAGCCTGGGCGCGGGCTGTTACATCCAGGGCAATGCCGGCCTGGATGCGGAAACCAGCCTCAACAAGGAACTGGGCGCGGAATGGTCGCCGCAGAGTGGCTGGCAGGCCTCGCTGACGTACTTCCACAACGATTACAAGGACAAGATCGAAGCCGGTTACGTGCCGGTGGGCGTGACCACCCTTGGCACCGGGCGCATCTTCCGCTGGGAAAACGCGCCGAAGGCGGTGGTGCAGGGCCTGGAAGGCAACCTGGTGGTACCGCTGGTCGGCGAGCGCGGCGACGTGCTGAAGTGGAGCTCCAACTTCACCTACATGGTGGAGAACGAGAACAAGACCACCGGCCAGCCGCTGTCGGTCATACCGAAGTACACGGTGAACAGCATGCTCGACTGGCAGGTCACCGGGCAGCTGTCGCTGCTGTTGACCGGCACGTTCTATGGCAGGCAGGAGCCGGCCACCGCCGACATGAACAACGACCCGAAGTGCAGCGCGGACTGCGACGACACGCGGGTGCTGCAGGATCGGGGTGCCTACAACGTCTGGGGCCTGAGCGCGCGCTACCGGGTGACCGACACGGTCAGCTTCGGTATGGGCGTGAACAACATCGCCGACAAGCGGTTGTTCCGGGAAAGCGTCAGCAGCGCTTCCGGCGCGGCGACGTACAACGAACCTGGCCGCGCGTACTGGGCCAGCATGCGCGTCGGTTTCTGACCGCGTCGACCGGAGTCCGGTGGGGCCCGACCGTTGGTCGGGCCTGATTCCCCGCGATGTTATAACCCCTGTAATGGTATCCCCCGGCACCACGGCGTAGCCTGCACGCAACGTACAGGAGACCCCCATGGGCCACGACCACGATCATCTGCCCAGCGAAATCCGCCACGAAAAGCCGTTGTGGTGGGCGCTCGGCCTTACCGCCGCCTTCCTGCTGGTGGAAGTCGCCGGTGCCTTCCTCACCAACAGCCTGGCGCTGCTGTCCGATGCCGCGCACATGGCCACCGACACGCTGGCACTGATGATCGCGCTGGTCGCCGTGCGCCTGTCGCGCCGCCCGCCGGACGCGCGCCGGACCTACGGTTATGCGCGGCTGGAAGCGCTTGGCGCGATGTTCAACGGTGGCCTGCTGTTCGTGGTCGCCGGCTACATCCTCTGGGAAGCGATCGCCCGCTTCCGCCAGCCGCAGGACATCGCGTCCACCGGCATGCTGGTGATCGCGGCGATCGGCCTGCTGGTGAACCTGCTCGCCATGCGCCTGCTCAAGGCCGGCAGTGGAGAGAGCCTCAACGTCAAGGGCGCCTATCTGGAAGTCTGGGCCGACATGCTCGGTTCGGTCGCGGTGATCGTCGGCGCGCTGCTGATCCGCTGGACCGGCTGGCAGGCGATCGATCCGATCCTCGCCGTGCTGATCGGGCTGTGGGTGCTGCCGCGGACCTGGATACTGATGCGCGAAGCGATCAACGTGCTGCTGGAAGGCGTGCCGAAGGGCGTGGTGCTGGAGGACGTGCGCGCCAGCCTGTGCGCGCATGCCGACGTGGTGGACGTGCACGACCTGCACGTGTGGGCACTGGCGTCCAGTACGCCGGCGCTGAGCGCACATGTGGTGGTGGCCGAGGGCGTGGATGCCGATCGGGTACGCCGCACGCTGGCCGAACGCCTGCACGAACGGCACGGCATCGAACACGTGACCCTGCAGGTCGAGGCCGACCATTGCGGCGACGCCTGCGTGGCAGGCGCGGAGAAACCACACGCGCACCACCATCACCATTGACGGGATGCCGGCAGGCGGGCAACGACCGCCCCCCTGGTGAGGCGACGACCGACCCACCTGGTGGGTGACGACCGTTGGTCGTCACCGCCCACCACCGACCATCGCCGCTACAATGCCCGCCTGCCTTCCCTTCGTTGGAGATCCTGCAGTGACCCGTAAACTCGTACTGTTGCGCCACGGCCAGAGCCAGTGGAACCTGGACAACCGCTTCACCGGCTGGGTCGATGTCGAACTCACCGACAAGGGGCGCCAGGAAGCGGCCGCCGCCGGTCGCCTGATGCGCGAGGAAGGCCTGCAGTTCGATGTCGCGCACACGTCGGTGCTCAAGCGCGCGATCCACACCCTGCAGGGCGCACTGGCCGAGCTCGACCAGGACTGGCTGCCGGTCAGCAAGAGCTGGCGCTTGAACGAACGCCATTACGGCGGCCTGCAGGGCCTGGACAAGGCGGAAACCGCAGCGAAGCATGGCGAGGAACAGGTCAAGATCTGGCGCCGTTCCTACGACATCCCGCCGCCGGAGATGGATATCGAGGACCCGGGCCATCCACTCCATGACCGCCGCTATGCCAACCTGGATCGCAACGCGCTGCCGGGCACCGAATCGCTGGCGACCACGCTCGAGCGCGTCCTGCCGTACTGGTTCGATTCCATCGCCCCGCAGCTGAAGGACGGCAGGACCGTGCTGGTCACCGCCCACGGCAATTCGCTGCGCGCGCTGTACAAGTACCTCAACAACGTGTCGCGCGAGGAGATCCTCGAGCTCAACATTCCCACCGGCATTCCGCTGCTGTTCGAACTGGACGACACCCTGGCGGTGCAGTCGTACCGCTACCTCGGCGATCCGGAAGCCGCGCGCAAGGCCGCCGAAGCCGTGGCCAACCAGGGCAAGGCGAAGTAACCCGCGACGGGAGAGCCGGGTCATGCCCGGCTTTCCCTCGTTCCGGCATCGTGGTGCGTCCAGCTGCGCCTGGCTCGGCTCCACCGACGTGGGGGCTGTGACCTTTGGCCCGTCCCCCTGCAGGCCTTCGCGGGCTAGGCTCGGGGATTACCTGCCGGAGAGTCCCATGAAGTTCCGTACCCTGGCCCCGCTGGGCCTGACCGTCGCTATTGCCGCCTCACTGGCCGCCTGCGGCAAGAACGAAACCGCCCCGGCCGCCGACGCCGCAAAGCCGGCCTTCGACCAGTCGCGGATCAAGACCCCGCTGATCTCGCTCGACAGCGCCGACCTGGATACCGCCGTCCCGGCGTGTACCGACCTCAATGCCTTCGTCAACCAGAAGTGGCTCACCGCCAATCCGGTACCGGGCGACCAGACCACCTGGGGCAGCTTCGAGATCCTGCGCGAGCGTTCGCTGGAAGTGCAGCATGCACTGGTCGAACAGGCCGCCGCGAACGAGGCCAAGGCCGGCTCGGTCGAAGCCAGGATCGGCGATATCTGGAAGACCGGTAACGACGAAGCGAAGATCGAAGCCGCCGGCCTGGCACCGCTGCAGCCGCAGCTGGACCAGATCGCCGCGCTGGCCGACACCGCCGCCATCACCCGGTACCTGCGCGACAGCCAGGCCAAGGGGCAGGGCGTGCTGTTCTCGCTGGGCGCCAACGCCGATTACAAGGATTCGGCCAACGTCATCGCCTACGTCGGCCAGGGTGGCCTGGGACTGCCGGAAAAGGGCTACTACTTCGATGCATCGCAGGCGAAGATCCGCGAGGCGTACGTCGCCTACATCGCGCAGCTGCTGACCCTGTCCGGCGTGGATGCCGCGCAGGCCGCCGAGCAGGCCAGGGCGGTGATGGCGTTCGAAACGCGGTTGGCCAAGGCCTCGCTGTCGCGCATCGAACTGCGTGACCCGGCCAAGCGCTACAACCCGGTCAGTGCAGCCGACGCGGACACGCTGACCCCGAATTTCAGCTGGACCGCGCTGTTCGACACCCTGCAGGTGCCGGCCGCGCAGAAGTTCTCGCTGGCCCAGCCGCAGTTCTTCCAGGAAGTGGACAGGATGCTGGCCGACGTACCGGCGGCAACGTGGCAGGCCTACCTGCGTTTCCACACCCTCGATGACGCCGCACCGTACCTGGGCAGCAACATCGAGAAGGCCAACTTCGATTTCTACGGCACGACGCTGCGGGGCCAGCAGGAAATGCAGCCGCGCTGGAAGCGCGTGCTCGACGCGGTCAACGGCGGCATGGGCGAAGCCCTGGGCCAGCTGTACGTGGATGCGGTGTTCCCGGCCGAATCCAAGGAGCAGATGCAGCATCTGGTGGAGAACCTCTCCGAGGCGCTGAAGGCGCGCCTGGAGAAGCTGGAATGGATGGGCGAAGACACGCGGAAGAAGGCGCTGGAGAAGTGGGCGAGCTTCACTCCGAAGATCGGCTATCCGGACAAGTGGCGCGACTGGTCGGGCCTGCAGACCAACGGCGACAGCTACCTGGGCAACATGCAGGCCGCGCGTGCCTACAACTACCGCTACATGCTGGACAAGATCGGCAAGCCGGTGGACAGGTCCGAGTGGGGCATGACCCCGCAGACGGTCAATGCGTACTACAACGCCACCAAGAACGAGATCGTGTTCCCGGCGGCGATCCTGCAGCCGCCGTTCTTCGACGCCAAGGCCGATCCGGCGCTGAACTATGGTGGCATCGGCGCGGTGATCGGCCACGAGATGATGCACGGCTACGACGATTCGGGCAGCCAGTTCGCCGCCAACGGCAACTTCGACAACTGGTGGACCGATGCCGATCGCAAGGCGTTCACCGAACGTACCGACCAGCTGGTCGCGCAGTTCGACGGCTATGAAGCGGTGCCGGGCGTCCACGTCAAGGGCAAGCTGACCCTGGGCGAGAACATCGGCGACCTCGGCGGCCTGACCGTGGCCTACGACGCGCTGCAGATGGCGCTGGAGGAAGACCCGTCGAAGAACGTGGACGTGGACGGCTACAGCCAGGACCAGCGTTTCTTCATGAACTGGGCCACGGTGTGGCGCCGCAACTTCACCGATGGCGAGCTGCGCGTGCGCCTGAATACCGATCCGCATGCACCGGCGAATTTCCGTGCCAATGGCGCGCCATCGAACATGCCGGCGTTCGCGGCTGCGTTCGAGTGCAAGGCCGGCCAGCCGATGGTGCGTGCCGACGACAAGCGCGTGGTGATCTGGTAACCGCGTTGGTGTAGAGCCGGGCCATGCCCGGCTGTGCTTTACCGCACAGCGGGGCAGAGCCCCGCAATGGGGCGTGACGACCAACGGTCGTCACTCACCAGGGTCGGAACGGCCACGGTCGTCCCCCACCATGAGCTGGGTGGGCGACCATGGCCGTCGCCCACCAGGGGAATGCCTCAGCCGGGCGCGAGCGTGGCCAGCAGCGCCCGCGCGGCGTTGAAGCGGTCTTCCGGCAGCGGCAGCGGATGCTTGATGCGCAGCTTGTCGGGGCCGTCCATGCTGTACAGGTTGGACTGCTTCTGGATCAGCTGGATCACCGCCATCGGGTCGATGTTCGGCTTCGCTTCGAACACGATGCGGCCACCGGCCTCACCGAGGTCGAGCTTGCGGATGCCCAGTTCGTTGGCCCGCAACTTCAGTTCGGCGATCGCGAACAGGTGTTTTGCAGCATCCGGCAGCAGGCCGAAACGGTCGATCATCTCCACCTGCAGCTCGCGCAGCGAGGCGCTGTCGCGCGCGCTGGAAATGCGCTTGTACAGCGTCAGGCGGGTATGCACGTCCGGCAGGTAATCCTCCGGGATCAGCGATGGCACGTGCAGTTCCACGTCCGCGCCGCGCGCTTCCTCGCCTGCATCCAGATCGGGCAGCTTGCCCTGGCGGATGCTGCGCACCGCGCGTTCCAGCAGCTCGGTGTACAGGCTGAAGCCCACTTCGGCCATCTGCCCGCTCTGGTCCTCGCCGAGCAGCTCGCCGGCGCCACGGATCTCCAGATCGTGGGTCGCCAGGGTGAAGCCGGCGCCAAGCTCGTCCATCGATGCGATCGCTTCCAGGCGCTTCTCGGCGTCGGGCGTGATCGCGCGGCGGTCCGGCACCACCAGATAGGCATAGGCGCGATGGTGCGAACGACCGACGCGGCCGCGCAGCTGGTGCAGCTGGGCCAGGCCGAAGCGGTCGGCACGGTTGATGATGATGGTGTTGGCGTTGGGGATGTCGATGCCCGATTCGATGATGGTCGAACACAGCAGCACGTTGAAACGCTGCTTCTGGAAGCTCAGCATCACCTGTTCCAGCTCGCGCTCGGGCATCTGGCCGTGGGCCACGCCGATGCGCGCTTCCGGCACCAGGATCTGCAGGTCGCGTTGCATGCGGCCGATGCTTTCCACGTCGTTGTGCAGGAAGTACACCTGGCCGCCGCGTGCTAACTCGCGCTGGAAGGCCTCGCGC
>Ga0160433_100176_pt1 | contig 53520 bp, 47 predicted proteins | sample HID1972K_E0MG_FD_108235 | JGI IMG/M metagenome (GOLD analysis project Ga0160433, IMG submission 108235) | Enriched pill bug-associated microbial communities from UW Madison campus, WI, USA - HID1972K_E0 MG | ecosystem: Host-associated > Arthropoda: Insects > Digestive system > Unclassified ...
GTCAAAGTAAATCTATATGATTTATTTCTAGTGTAAAGATATATCCGTACAAACTTTAATCGTTGTAAATACAAAGCCGTTTAACTGTCCGATTTTTGTAAGGTAAATTCAGTATAAGACAGTCTGTATATAACCGGTAACAGCCGCCCATCATCCCGTGATAAGTCCGACTGTAGTAGCTTAAAGTCGGACTTTTGGCTGCCTTTCATCCGGATGTATGCTCCTTCATATAAAGGATTTCTAAGCTCAGGCATCTAACATGATTTGGGAATATTCACGCAAAATCTGCTTTATTCGGGAAGATTTTGACAAAAAGCACGAAAAAATCGAAATAAACATTCAGCCGCTCTATCTTGTCTTTTAAAGAAACAACGTTATGGCAAAAGTAGACAACAAAGGTATGGTACGCGGCACGGCCGGTCCCGTAGTATATCGCGGATACCGCGATATGAACATCATTCAGGGGAAACCCCGCAAATTCAAACAGACCAGCGAAAGCATCCGTGCCTCCACGGAGTTCGGTCTTTCCAGTACAACGGCGGCGGTGATCCGCAATGCATTCCAACCGGCTTATATCCACCGCGACGGAAAGGCGGTCAGCCGCAGCACACAGCTGGTGTACCGGGGCATCCGGGGCAGTCAGAGCGGAAGCGTCGGCAGGCGCGACCTGCATGATGCTGATCTTGACAGCATAATTGGAATGGACTTCAATATCAAGAGCCGGATGAGCGAAGTGCTGCAGGTCAGTCAGCGGGTAGAGCGGGACGCGAAGGGGAGGATCAGCGTGTTTATGGGGGCGTTAAACGCCAAAACAGACATCAGGGTGCCCCTAAGCATCAGCAAGGCGGTCAGCAAGTACAGGATCCGTTTCAGCCTCATCGGCTTCAACTTCCGTCAGGAATACTATGAATATCTGGAAGTCAGGGACGTGGAGGTTCGTAAACACGGGCAGCTGGAAGCGCAGGATATCCGGTTTGAAACTCAGCCCGAAGCAGATCAGCTGCTGATGCTGAGCGTTTCGGTGCTGGCCTATAGCGAAACACGGATGGAGGAAGGCTACGTCTTGCTGAATAGTAAGGAATTCAGTCCCTACCATAGATTATTCTCTTAAAGGAAAGAAGAGGCTGCTCATTTCTTCCATGATACAGCGCCCTCGTCTTTTAGAGACTTTTGTTGTTAGATCAGATCGAATCCGATATCAGCACGGAAGTAACGACCATCAAAATATATCCTGCCTGCGTCTGCAACGGCTTGCTGGACCGCATCAAACAGGTTGTCCTGTAGCGATGTGATTGCCAGAACACGTCCGCCGGAGGTTTTTACCAGGTTGTCTTCAAGGATGGTACCGGCATGGAATGCAAGTGAATCTCTCAGATTCTCGATTCCGGAGATCGTCTTACCTTTCATGTATTCTCCAGGATAACCTCCAGAGACTAGCATGACCGTTGCGGCAGTCTTATCTGAAATTTTTAATTCCTTCTCAGCGAGGTTTTCATTCGCAACTCCGAGCAGCAAGTCGAGAAAATCGCTTTCAATTCTTGGGATAACGCTCTCGGTTTCCGGATCGCCCATGCGCACGTTATATTCAATCACGTATGGTTCCCCGTCAGTGTTCATCAATCCGATAAAAATAAAGCCTTTATATGGGATCTGATCGATCTTTAGTCCGTTGATAGTTGGACGAATAATATCATTTTCCACCTTATCCATGAACGCCTTGTCAGCGAAAGGAACTGGAGAAATTGATCCCATACCACCTGTATTCAGACCTGTATCTCCTTCGCCAATGCGCTTGTAGTCTTTCGCTTCGGGCAGGATCTTATAAGAATGTCCGTCTGTTAAAACAAAAACAGAAAGTTCGATTCCGGTTAAAAATTCTTCAATGACCACTTTGCTGCTTGCTTCACCAAATTTGGCATCCTGAAGCATGGCAACTAACTCAGTCTGCGCTTCTTCGGTAGTCTGGCAGATTAATACACCTTTTCCGGCAGCTAATCCGTCTGCTTTTAATACAACAGGGAGTTTATGTGTCTCCAGGTATGACAGCCCTTCACTAAGCGTATTGATTGTAAAGGATGCGGAGGCTGCGGTGGGGATAAAGTGACGGCGCATGAAAGCTTTTGAATACTCTTTGCTGCCTTCAAGCTTTGCTCCTTCCTCACGTGGGCCAATCACAGGAATGCTTTTCAGGTCTTCATCTGCAAGGAAGAAATCATGAATGCCTTTTACAAGGGGTTCTTCGGGTCCGACCACAACCAGATTTATGTCATTCTCTAGAACAAAACGGCGTATGCCTTTAAAGTCCGTTGGATTCAAATCAACATTCTGACCAAATGCAGCAGTTCCGGCGTTTCCGGGAGCTATGAATAATTCGTTGCAGAGTGGACTCTGTGTTATCTTCCAGGCAAAAGCACTTTCCCTTCCGCCTGAACCAAGTAAAAGAATGTTCATGTAGCAAAGATATAGGAAATGAGGAAAGTATGAAGTGGTTTATTCAGGATGGATATGCAAATCATAATTAGGGTCGAGTACAGGATGTTGTACATATCTGTGTTTCTTTGTATCTTTACTAAAAATACAATATGCAGATTACCACATATACAGCATTTCGTCAGCACTTGAAGTCTTTTCTAGATAAGGTGTTGGCTGAGCATTCGCCATTATATGTTACTCGTGCAAACGGTGAGGAGGTTGTAGTTCTCTCGAAGGCGGATTATGACAGCATGCAGGAGACTTTTTATTTATTGAGAAGTCCGAAGAACGCCGCGCGGTTGTTAGAGGGTATTAAAGAATACGAAAGTGGCCAGGGGAAGGAACGAGGGTTAATTGAAGAATGAAAATCGTTTTCCTGACGCCTGCGTGGGAGGACTACCTTTACTGGCAGCAACATGATAAAGCTTTATTAAAAAAAGTTAATGTTGTAATAAAAGAAATTCAACGAAGTCCATTCGAAGGATTCGGAAAGCCGGAACCATTGAAACATGATCTTTCCGGCTGGTGGTCTCGAAGGCTGGGGTTGGAGCACAGAATAGTTTATAAAGTTGAGGATGACGCTGTCATTATACTTCAATGCCGTTATCATTATTAGATTCTGGAAGAAGAACTGAAATTCCCTTAATAACCCTCTTCTAAATCAATCGAAATCATTAATTTCGCTCATTATTATGTCAAATTGGCTGATGCGCTTCACGATGGCGCAATTGTTGGTCAATTTTGACCATTATCAAATTACACATGTTAGGATTCTTAAATAAATTATTCGGAAGTAAATCTGATCGCGATATAAAACAGATTCAACCCATTGTTGAAAAGATCAAAGCGGTTTACCCAACTCTGGCGATCTTATCGGACGATGAGTTGCGGGGAAAGACATTCACGTTCAAAAATATTATCAAGGAAGCTCTTGCTGAGATCGACAAAGAGATATCGAGCCTGAAAGAACAGGCGGAAGCTCCGGAACTTTCCATGGACGCAAAAACTGATCTTTATGAGTCAATTGACAGGCTTACAAAGGATCGTGATAAGGAGTTGGAGCGGGTACTGATGGATATTCTTCCTGAAGGCTTTGCTGTTGTTAAAGAAACGGCCCGCAGGTTTACAGAGAACAAAAAAATTGTAGTAACTGCGACTGATTTTGACAGGGACCTGGCTGCACGTAAGCCAAACGTTGTTATAGAAGGAGATAAGGCTATTCACCATAACAAATGGATAGCAGCAGGAACAGAGGTTACCTGGAACATGGTACACTATGATGTTCAGCTGATAGGTGGTGTTGTATTGCATCAGGGTAAGATTGCGGAAATGGCGACAGGTGAGGGTAAGACCCTGGTTGGTACATTGCCTGCGTATCTTAACGCGCTTGCAGGAAATGGTGTGCATATCGTTACGGTGAATGATTACCTGGCGCGACGTGACTCGGAGTGGAATGGTCCGTTGTTCGAGTTTCATGGTTTATCTGTTGATTGTATTGACAGACACCAACCTAATTCTCCGGAACGCCGCAAAGCGTATCTGGCTGATATAACTTTTGGTACGAATAACGAATTTGGCTTCGACTATCTGAGGGATAATATGACTCAGAACAGGGAAAGCCAGGTGCAGCGTAAACTGCATTTTGCAATGGTCGATGAGGTTGACTCAGTATTGATCGATGATGCCCGTACTCCTTTGATCATTTCAGGACCTATCCCGAAAGGGGATGAGCACGAGTTTTATGATCTTAAACCAAGGATCGAAAGATTGGTGAATGTTCAGAAGAACTATGTAACAGGAGTTTTGAATGAGGCCAAGAAGCTTATCGCTGAAGGTAAGACCGGTCCTACAGAGGGTGGTTTGGCGTTATTGCGTGCTCACCGTGGTTTACCAAAGAACAAGGCGCTGATCAAATTCCTGAGTGAGTCTGGAATCAAGCAGATCCTGATGAAGAGTGAAAACTATCACATGCAGGATCAGAGCAAGGAAATGCCTAAGGCAGATGCTGAGCTCTTCTTTGTTATTGACGAGAAACATAATCAGGTTGAATTGACGGAAAAGGGAATTGAGCTGATCACTACATCTGGTGAAGACGCTAATTTCTTCGTAATGCCGGATGTAGGTACTGAGATTGCTGATATTGAGAAGTCAAGTCTGGGCAATGAGGATAAGATCGCTAAGAAAGATGAGCTGATGCGTGATTTCTCTATCAAATCTGAGCGTATACACTCTGTTAACCAGTTACTGAAGGCTTACACCTTATTTGAGCGTGATGTTGAATACATTATTGACGAAGGTAAGATCAAGATTGTAGATGAGCAGACCGGCCGTATTATGGATGGTCGTCGTTACTCTGACGGTTTACACCAGGCTATTGAGGCTAAAGAAAATGTGAAAGTTGAGGATGCCACGCAGACTTACGCGACTATCACCTTGCAAAACTACTTCAGAATGTACCACAAGCTTTGTGGTATGACTGGTACAGCTGTTACTGAGGCAGGTGAGCTTTGGCAGATCTACAAGCTGGACGTGGTTGAAATTCCAACCAATGTTGTTAATCAGCGTAAGGACATGGAGGATAAGGTTTATCGGACCATGCGTGAAAAATATAATGCGGTTGCTGACGAGATCACTGCGCTGACCCAGGCGGGCAGACCGGTTCTTGTGGGTACTACATCAGTTGAAATTTCTGAGTTATTAAGCCGGATGCTGAAGCTGAGAGGTATCAAACACAACGTACTGAATGCGAAGCTTCACCAAAGAGAGGCAGATATCGTTGCCGAAGCAGGTACTGCAGGAACGGTTACGATTGCTACCAATATGGCGGGTCGTGGTACGGATATTAAGCTGGGTGAAGGTGTGAAGGCTGCGGGAGGTTTGGCGATCGTGGGTACTGAGCGCCATGAGTCGAGACGTGTTGACCGCCAGTTGCGTGGTCGTGCGGGACGTCAGGGTGACCCGGGATCATCTCAGTTCTTCGTATCACTGGAAGATAACCTGATGCGTTTGTTCGGTTCTGAAAGGATTGCGAATATTATGCTTCGGATGGGAATTGAAGAAGGTGAAGTGATTCAGCATTCTATGATTACCCGTTCGATTGAAAGAGCGCAGAGAAAGGTTGAAGAAAATAACTACGGTATACGTAAGCGTTTGCTGGAGTATGATGATGTGATGAACTCACAACGTACCGTTGTTTATACTAAGCGTCGCAATGCGCTTTACGGTGAGCGTTTGGAGGTGGATCTGAGCAATACTTTCTATGATACTGTAGAAGATATCGTATCTGAATACAAAGAGACTGCGAATTATGAAGGTTTCCAGCTGGAGATCATCCGTGTGTTCTCTTTGGATGCTGAGATCGAACATAAAGAGTTTACTGAAACATCTATTGCTAAACTGACTGATCGTGTGTTTGCAAAGGTTTCGGAGTTCTATGCCAGAAAGAAAGAAGCGATAGCTGCACAGGCGTTACCGGTATTGCAGCAGGTATATCAGGAACGCGGGGATATGATCGAAAATATCATAGTACCATTTACTGATGGTATTCGCGGACTGCAGGTTACTGCTAACCTGAAGAAAGCAGTGGAAACCGACGGTCGTGAGGTGTTCAGGGTATTTGAAAAGACAGTTGTTCTGGCTCTGATTGACGACGCCTGGAAAGAGCATTTGCGTGAGATGGACGAGCTTAAGCAGTCTGTTCAGAATGCTGTATACGAGCAAAAAGATCCATTGGTGATTTATAAAATGGAGGCGTTCAACCTCTTCAAGCAGATGTTGATCTCTGTGAACAAGGATGTTGTAAGCTTCTTGTACAAGGGCGGTATTCCAATGCAGGAATCTGAAGATGTGCGTGAAGCAAGGCCTCAGCCAAAGCAAGACCTCTCCAATCTGAAGGTTTCAAAGCCTGAACTTGCTGCGGTGGCAAATGATCCAAGTGGTATGCCAGGTATGGAAGATACCCGTGAGCCTCAAAAACAGATGCCTGTACGTGCAGAGCAAAAAATTGGAAGAAATGACCCATGTCCTTGCGGAAGTGGCAAAAAATACAAAAACTGTCATGGCGCGGGCTTAGAATAAATAAGATGCTAAAAGACAAGATCCGGCAATTGGCGGAGAATATTCACGGCGATGTAATCACACATCGCCGTTTTCTGCATTCTAACCCTGAACTCTCGTTTGAGGAATACAATACTTCTGCATTTGTGAAGTCGTGTCTGGATGAGCTGGGCATAGACTGGCATCCTCTTGCTGGTACCGGGGTGGTTGGTATCATTAAGGGAGATAAACCATCTGATGAGGTAATTGCGCTTCGTGGAGATATGGACGCTTTGCCGATAACAGAGGCGAATGATGTTCCATATAAATCACAAAACGAGGGTGTGATGCATGCTTGCGGACATGATGTTCATACCTCGTCGCTTCTTGGAACTGCACGCATTCTTCAAAGCTTGAAGGCAGAGTTCGGTGGAACTGTAAAGCTGATATTTCAACCGGGTGAGGAAAAGCTTCCGGGAGGTGCTAACATGATGATCCAGGAGGGAGTGCTGGAAAATCCAAAGCCGCAGGCTATTTTAGGTCAGCATGTCATGCCGCTGATTAAGGCTGGTAAGATCGGTATGCGTGCGGGGAAGTACATGGCTTCTACGGATGAGATCTACGTTACTGTAAAAGGTAAGGGAGGACATGGTGCGCAGCCTCAGCAAAACATTGATCCTGTAGTTATAGCCGCAAATATTATTGTTTCTCTACAGCAGATTGTCAGTCGCGCTGCCGATCCTCGTTTACCGACTGTATTGTCTTTTGGGAAGGTGATTGCCAATGGTGCGACGAACGTGATACCAAATGAGGTATACATGGAGGGGACATTCAGGACGCTGGACGAGAAATGGCGGGCGGAAGCCCATTTAAGGATGAAGAAGATGGCTGAGTCTATCGCAGAAGGTATGGGCGGAACCTGTGAGTTTAATATCGTAAACGGTTATCCGTTTCTGATCAATGAGGAAAAGCTGACTGCGGAGGTGCGTCTTTATGCTGAAGACTATCTGGGAAAAGAAAACGTTGAAGATCTGGATATATGGATGGCTGCCGAAGACTTTGCTTATTACTCTCAGGTAACGGATGCATGTTTCTATCGTCTGGGTATTCGAAATGAAGAAAGGGGTATTACCTCCTCGGTGCATACGCCAACTTTTGATATTGACGAGACTGCTTTAGCATGCAGTACGGGCTTAATGGCCTATCTGGCAGTGAAGCGTTTAGGAAATTAGAATGATGAAGAGACTGATCCTGTTTTTTATACTTATAGTTAGTGCAGTACAGGCGCAGGAGTTTAAGCGCTTCAATCCGGACACGGTACTCACCGTGCAGCTGGATTCTGCGGTGAGCATTGTAGGTGAACGGATCAACGTGCAGATGTTTATTAATAAGGTTACATCGGATACCAGTTTCTATGAAGCTTTTCGGAATATGAAGCGCTACAGCTTTACAGCGGAAAATCGTGTATTCACATTTGACAAGAAGAACAGGACCGAAGGCAAAATCTATCGTAAGATCTTTCATAATAATTCGGGAAAGTATCGGCAGGAGATTCTGGCTAAGCAGGATAGTGGTAAGTTGTTGAAGAAGAACGGTAAATATCAGTTGTATACCGTCGAAATGTTTGATTACATCTTCATGAATGCATACAACTCAGACTTTGTAAAAGCTGAGTCTTCAAATGATGAGAAGAAAAAAGGTAATGAATCTTATAAAGATAAGCTTAAGACACTTCTTTTTACTCCCGGGAAGCCGGTAAAGGGTGTCCCCATTATTGGAGATAAGACTCAGATCTTTAGTGCCAACATGAGGCAATATTATGATTATACCTTCTTCAACGGAACCTATCTGGATTCTATTCCAATTTACACTTTCAGGGTTAAGGTTAAGGATGATTTGTCGGGTTGGACCAAACGTGGCCTTATGATCAAGGAACTGAATACGATCTTTGACAAAAGAAATATGCAGATCCTCGGTCGGTCGGTAGATATGAACTACGGAAATCTGGCGTTCGATTTTGATGTGAAGATGAACATTGAAATGGGATACTTTGATAACGGTGAATCGATTTTGCCGACCAAGATATCTTATCAGGGTAACTGGGATATTCCATTAAAGAAAGAAGAAAGAGCAAGCTTTCTGATCCTCCATAAGGGCTATAAGAAAGAGAAATAGTAAGTTTTTCTATGATTCCAAAAGAGACAGTCGATAAGATCCTTGAGGCAGCGCGGATTGAAGAGGTGGTGGGTGACTTTGTGCATCTCAAAAAGAGAGGTACGAGTCTTATCGGCTTGTGTCCGTTTCATAACGAAGCTACTCCATCCTTTCACGTTTCCGTAAGCAAGGGGATATACAAATGTTTTGGCTGTGGAAAGGGGGGTGACTCGACGCGGTTCATTATGGACCATGAGAAGGCCTCTTACCCGGAAGCTTTAAGATACATAGCCAATAAATATAATATTGAAGTTGAGGAGGTTGTTCAATCTCCGGAGAGGCAGGAAGCCGACCAGCGCCGGGAAAGTCTTTATGTGATTTCGGCACGTGCCGGGAAGTTCTTTCAGGACATCATGTGGAACAGTGACGAGGGGAAGACTATCGGATTGGGTTATTTCCGTGAACGTGGCTTTCGTGATGATATCCTGAAAAAATTTGAGCTTGGCTATTCGCCTGATTCATGGGATGCATTCATTGAGACGGCTCTCAAAGAGGGTTACAAAGAGAACTTTATCGAAGAAGCCGGACTTGCCATAAGGAACGATAAGGGGAGACTGTATGACAGGTTCAGGGCCCGGGTGTTGTTTCCTATACACAGCTTTACTGGTAGGATCATTGGATTTGGCGGAAGGACGCTGAAGACTGACAAAAAAGTTCCTAAGTATGTGAATTCACCTGAAAGCGAGATTTATCATAAGTCGGATGTTCTATACGGTCTTTATTTTGCGAAGAAGGCTATACGTGATGCAGACAATTGTTATCTGGTTGAGGGTTATGCGGATGTGCTTTCTGTACATCAGGCTGGTATTGAGAACGTAGTAGCCTCATCAGGCACTTCACTAACATCAGGGCAGGTACGGTTAATAGGACGATTTACCAAAAATATTACTATTCTTTATGACGGCGATGCCGCGGGTATAAAAGCTTCTTTGCGGGGGCTTGACATGATCCTGGAAGAAGGGCTTAATGTGCGGGTGGTGTTGTTTCCCGACGGGCATGACCCCGATTCCTATGTACATAAGCTGGGCAGTGCCGCTTTCAAAAGTCATATTGAAAAGAATCAGAAGGACTTCATTCTATTCAAAACTTCGGTTTTACTGAAAGACGCTGGAAACGACCCTATTAAGAAGGCCGGGGTGATCAGAGAGGTGGTGGAAAGTATTGCTAAGATTCCGGATAGTATCAAAGCATCTGTGTTTGTCAGGGAGTGCAGCTCGCTCATGCAGATCGATGAGCGCTCGCTGATCACGGAACTGAATAAACTTCGGCAGGGCAAACTGAAGTCTCCACGTCATGAAGAACCGGTTCCATTACCGCCGCCTGACGAGATGGACTTCGGTAATGAAGTACGTGCCGTTGAGCAGCTTCAAGAAAAAGAAATTGTGCGTCTGCTGCTGAATTACGGTCATGAACTGGTGCATTGGGATGGGATAACAGATACGTACATAGCTCCTTATGTAATCTCAAATATGGCGGACGTGTCCTTTGAGGATGCTGTATGCAAAACCATCATAGACGAGTACGCAGCCCGTATTGAACAAGGCGAGCTGCCTACGGTTCAGGATTTCATTCAGAGTCAGGATCAGCGTGTTGCGGATCTTGCGGTTTCGCTGATATCATCTCCATATGTGTTGAGCGATAACTGGTATGAAAAGCGGAAGATCTATGTTAAGAATGAAACAGAAAATATGAGGGCGACTATTCTTGGTGGAATATTTCACCTGAAAAAAAGGAAGGTTGACGATATTCTGAAGAGTATTCGTGACGAGATACAAAACGAAAAAGATGAAGATAACCAGATGATCCTAATGCAACGATATCTGAGGGTTAAGGAAGTAGAGAAGGGAATAAATAACTTTTTGGGTTCTGTAGTTGTAAAATAATGGCACTACATAATCAGCTTGGAAAATATGGCGAAGAGCTTGCTGCTGATTATCTTAGAGATTCGGGATTCCGGATTATAGCGATGAACTGGACGTTTGGAAAGGCAGAAGTAGACATTATCGCTTCTTTCGATCGTTATATAGTGTTTGTAGAGGTTAAAACACGGTCAGGAACGGACTTTGGATTGCCAGAAGACTTTGTTTCGCCTTCTAAGCAAAAGCGCCTTCAATGGGCTGCCGAAGGTTATATTTATCAGCACGATTATAAGGGCGAAGTTCGTTTTGATATTGTATCGGTTCTTTTCGACGGGACGGGTAAATATAAAATTAATCATATTGAGGATGCCTTTTGGGGTTAGATCCTTTGTTAACTTAGTATTTGATGAAAAAAGCTGCTATTTTATTTATTCTGTTTGTTTCGGTATTTGCTTCATGTAAAAGAGAGCTGACCAGTTCAGCTTATTTTCTGCTTCCAGAGGAAGGAAGCAGGGTACAGAAGGGTAGTGAAATTACATTGAAATTATCCGGCGAAGCCGGGTCCTTTGATTCCGTGCAGTACTTGCTGGATACAACGTATGTTGGAAGTAAGCAGGACACCAGCTCCTTAAAGGTTTCCTCCCAAGCCCTGGCTCTGGGAATCCGGATTTTGACGGCTAAGGTTTATACCGGTGAGAAAGTGAAGGAGACGACGACCAATATTGTCGTGCTGCCAGAGAAGTCCCCAATACGATATACTTATGAGGTTGTGAATGCCTTTCCACATGACTCATCTGCCTATACGCAAGGATTAGAATATCAGGATGGAATTTTTTATGAGAGTGATGGCGGATATGCATCTCAAGGCGACATAGGGGGGTCGAGCCTGAGAAAAGTTGAGCCCACAACCGGTAAAGTATTGAAAAAGCTCGATATGGCCGATAACGTTTTTGCTGAAGGGCTTACTCTGGTAGGTGATAACCTTATTCAGCTGACCTGGGAGAACCGTATTGGCTTTGTTTATAATAAAGACAGCTTTGAGAAGCTTGCTGAGTTTCCTTATCAGGAGAGTCAACAGGGATGGGGACTGTGTTTCGATGGTAGTAAAATTTACAAATCAGACGGGACCAACCGGATTTACACGCTTAACAAGGATACCTACGTAGAGGAAGGATATGTAGAAGTCTACGACCAGAATGGACCGGTTGATAGCTTGAATGAGCTTGAATGGATTGACGGGCAGATCTATGCCAATGTTTATCAGAAGGACAGGATCATCAGGATTGATCCGTCCACCGGTGCTGTTGCTGCTGATATTAATATGGCAGGGTTGCTTCCTGCTAAGGATCACTCTGAAAATACGGATGTGCTGAATGGAATAGCCTGGGATTCTAAAGGAAAACGACTATTTGTTACAGGCAAGAAGTGGAATACGATGTTTGAAATAAGGCTTAAGGAAGTGCAATAAAAGAGAAGGCCGGATTTTGCTTCAGGCCTTCTCTGTAATACTATTAGGATCTCCAGTTCTTGTACCTGTTAATGAGTCCGTTTGTAGATGAGTCGTGCGATTCTACCGGCTGGTTGTCTTTCAATTCAGGCAGGATCTTGTTTGCAAGCTGTTTGCCTAGCTCAACACCCCATTGGTCGAAACTAAATACGTTCCAGATGATTCCCTGTACAAAGATCTTATGCTCATACATAGCGATCATCGCTCCCAGTGTTTCCGGTGTGATCTTCTTGACAAGGAAAGAGTTTGTAGGTCTGTTTCCGAGGAATACTTTAAAGGCTGCCAGTTTAGCGATCTCTTCATCCGATTTCCCTGCAGCTTTAAACTCTGCGATGACTTCTTCTTCGGTTTTGCCGTTCATCAAGGCTTCGGTTTGAGCAAAGAAGTTCGAAAGTAGCAGATTGTGATGGTCGCCAAGTGGGTTATGTGATTGCGCAGGAGCAATGAAATCGCAAGGAATCAGCTTGGTACCCTGATGGATGAGCTGATAAAAAGCATGTTGACCGTTTGTTCCGGGTTCTCCCCAGATGATCGGGCCTGTTTCATAGCTTACCGCATTTCCATTGCGATCAACGTACTTGCCGTTGCTTTCCATATCTCCCTGCTGGAAGTAGGCTGCAAAGCGGTGCATGTACTGGTCGTAAGGAAGAATGGCATGACTTTCTGCCTCAAAGAAGTTGTTATACCAGATTCCTAAAAGTGCCAGGATAACAGGTACGTTCTGTTCGAATTCCGTTTCGCGGAAGTGCTTATCCATTGCATGTGCACCTGAAAGGAGGGCCTTGAAGTTTTGAAAGCCTATTCCAAGAGCTATAGAAGTCCCTATTGCGCTCCAGAGTGAATATCGGCCGCCGACCCAGTCCCAGAATCCAAACATATTGTTGGTGTCGATTCCGAAAGTGGCAACTGCCTTTGCATTTGTGGAGAGGGCAGCGAAGTGTTTGGCGACGTCAGCTTCCGAAGCACCGGATTCTAAGAACCAGTTACGTGCGGAATGGGCATTAGCCATCGTTTCCTGCGTAGTAAAGGTTTTGGAGGCGATCAGAAATAATGTTGTTTCCGGGTTTAGTGATTTTAAAGTTTCAGCAATATGGGTACCATCCACATTAGAAACAAAGTGAAGGTTAAGGTGATTTTTGTACGCTTTTAAAGCTTCAGTAACCATTACCGGGCCCAGATCAGAACCGCCAATACCAACGTTTACCACGTCTGTTATAGGCTTTCCTGTATAACCTTTCCAGGAGCCGGATATAACTGAATCGGTGAACTGCTCCATTTTGTTGAGCACTTCGTTAATCTCAGGCATTATATCCTGTCCGTCGACTATAACCGGAGAGTTACTCTGATTACGGAGGGCAGTATGCAGAACAGCACGTCCTTCCGTTTCATTAATCGCTTCGCCGTTAAACATCCCGTTGATAGCCTCTTTTAATCCGCATTCGTTCGCAAGCTGGATGAGCAGAGCCATCGTTTTGTCGGTTACGCGGTTTTTAGAGTAATCGAGCAAGATGTCATTAAACTCTATCGAGAACTTTTCAAAGCGCGACGGATCTTCGGCAAACAGCTCTTTTAAATGTTTTTCGCTGATATCGATCAAGTGATCAGACAAGTATTGGTAAGATTTTGTATCTGTAAAGTTTACTTTAGGAAGCATATGCTTTTATTTTAAGCGAATATAAAACTCCTTTTTTTAATTTCTACCTTTGCTCCATGACTAAAGAACAATTGCAGGATTTGAGGGATAGAGCAGCTTCCCTGAGGAGGCATCTTTGACATTGACCGGAAGCTTGATGAATTGCATCAGGAACAGGAACTGTCATTAACGCCTGATTTCTGGGACAACCCCAAGAGTGCAGAGAAGGTTTTGCATTCTATACAATCTAAAAAAGTTTGGACAGATGGTATCATAAAGGTCGAAACCGCTATTGAAGATACTGCCGTGATGCTGGAGTTCTTTCAGGCAGACGAAGCTGATGAGACGGAACTGAAGGAGCAGTATACCAATACGCTTGAGCTTTTAGGTGAGCTGGAGTTTAAAAACATGCTCAGCTCTGAGGAAGACCAGCTGAATGCCGTATTGCAGATTACTGCAGGTGCAGGTGGAACGGAAAGCTGTGACTGGGCTTATATGCTGATGCGTATGTATATCATGTGGGCAGAGAAGAATGGCTACAAGGTATCAGAGCAAGATTTGCAGGAGGGCGAAGTTGCGGGGATTAAGTCTGTTACGCTGCAGATTGACGGGGAGTTTGCCTATGGTTATCTGAAAGGAGAGACAGGAGTTCACCGGTTAGTCCGGATTTCTCCGTTTGACTCAAACGCCAAGAGACACACTTCCTTTGCCTCCGTATACGTTTATCCATTGGTTGACGATACGATCCAGATAGATGTAAATCCAGCCGATATTGAGTTTGAAACTTTTCGCTCGGGTGGGGCAGGAGGACAAAATGTGAATAAGGTCGAGACTGCGGTTCGCCTGTATCACAAACCATCTGGTATTATAATTAAGAACCAGGAATCCCGCTCACAGTTACAGAACAAGGAAAACGCAATCCGCTTGTTGAAGTCGCAGTTATACGAGGCTGAGCTTCGCAAGCGAATGGAGACGACCGCTGCGATAGAGGGTTCAAAGAAAAAAATTGAATGGGGGTCGCAGATCCGAAATTATGTACTGCATCCTTATAAATTAGTTAAGGACCTTCGGACCAATCATGAGACTTCTAACGCCCAGGCCGTTTTAGATGGCGACCTGAACGAATTTTTGAAAGCTTATTTAATGGAGTTTTAAGTGCCAACCCTTGTTTAGAGGGTTGGGGCTTGCCCTTCGACAGCTTCGATTAGTTCGGCAATTTCCTGAACTTTTGCTTCGTTGCCTGATTTTACATAAGAGGAGGTAAGGTTTCTTAATACCCTTCTGATGATGTCTACGTTTGAACAAGGCTCATAGTAGTGTTTTTCAGGCTTTAGATTCAATTGCTTCAGGAAAGAATCGACGTCCCTTTTTCCAAAAATGAAGCCTTTATTAAAAGCGTTGATATAAAAGATGATTTGTTCGTCTGAAGGTGTTTCGTCAGATTCATCTACAAAGGCAAGGATGAAATGCTGAGGCAGATTTACCCCATAAATCGGGATATCGAGCTTCTGTGCAATGATCGAATAGATTACTGCAAGTGATATCTGATTGCCTTTTTTACTTTCCAGTACCTGGCTAATATAGGAATTGTTTGGATCCTGATGATTGCTAGTATTGCCACTAAAGCCATACACCTGATAGAACACGTGGTTTATCAGCTTTACTTTTTCAGCGGGACTCATTTCATAGATCATCTGCATCCAGATCTCCCGTTTAATTTCTTCTATCTGGTTAATGATCTTCTGAGAATCCATATCAGGGTATTGATACCGGTTGATGATGATCATCCCCTCCAGGATATCAAAGGCTCCACTCTGATACCAAAGTTTAAGCTCGTTCTTTACATCGGAAAACTGTATTTTATGTACTAGGTTCTCTATTCTCTGCTGAACGAGCGCATCGAACGAATGTTCCCAGGAAGATTCGAGGAAACCTATTATTTCACTTCCATAAGATAATAATCGTTCTTCAACATGCCTGGATATATCCTCATCCGGGTCATCCAGCAACTTAACCAGTGCTTCTAATTCCTTATTCATGGACTATATCTATGTTTTAAATCGAATTTAGCTAATTTTGTGCCCGCATGATCAATACCCAGCTACTCAAATCTTATATTAAACATCGTCTGACAGCGAAGACGCGTCATGGTGTACATTCACCCTTTGTCTACCGGTTAATCGACGAGGTTATCTATAACTTCAGACCCCGGAAAGAATACCGGGAAATTGAGCTGTTACGTGAGAAATTGCTGAAGGATGAACGCTTTATAACGATCACTGATCTCGGTGCAGGTTCTCATGTTAATAATAATAAGCAGAAGCAGGTAAAGCAGCTCGCCAAAAATGCACTGAAGACGCCTAAACTAGCACAACTAATATACAGATTAGTTAACGAGCACAAGCCCTCAAATATTATTGAGCTGGGAACCTGTTTAGGATTGACTACTGCTTATATGGCGAAAGCAGGGGCCGGAGCGAACCTAATCAGTATCGAAGGTTGCCCGGAGACGGCCTCGGTTGCAAGAGAGAATCTCGAAGTACTGGGAGTGCAAAATGCAGAGATACGAACCGGTGATTTTGATAAGCGTTTTCCGGAAGTGATAGATGAAGTTGATAAGCTGGATTTTGTTTTTATTGACGGAAACCACAGAAAAGAGGCGACTTTGAACTATTTCAAGTGGTGTCTTTCAAAGGTGCATGAAGGAAGCATTCTGATTTTTGACGATATTTACTGGAGTAAAGGCATGGAAGAGGCTTGGAAAGAGATCAAAGCACACCCCCAGGTTACCGTCAGTATAGATCTGTTTTGGATTGGAATCGTTTATTTTAAGCAAGGTCAGGTCAAGGAGGATTTCAAGGTTAAATTTTAGAATGCTTCTGCAAGGGCAAGGTAAAAGCCTGTTTGACGTGGTTCACCCGGACGTTTTTCACCTACGGCATAGTCCATCCGCAGGGTTAGTCCGCGTCCCGGATCTGCAAAGTACCTGATTCCCGCCCCATAGTTCGGCTTTAAATCAGCGATGTCAAAGTCGTTGTTTTTAAACACCGTGCCGGTTCCTCCGAAAGCGGCAACTGCGAACCTTTTGACAAAACGGTATCTGAGTTCAGCATGTGCTGTGATGAGATTTTGATCCCGGTATCTGCCTGTATAATATCCTCTCATAATCTGATCGTTTCCCAACTGAGGGAGCAGATAAAATGGAAGCTTTTTACCATATAAACCCTGGAAGGTAGATTGAAATCCTAAAACCATTTTCTCATTCAGACTTTTAAAGTTCCTGTAATCTGCTTTGAGTAAACTACCGGTGAAGTTGCCGGATCCGAAGAAGTTGGGTGCGTACGAATAATTTATCCGTAAATAATTTCCTTTGGTGGTATAGTTGACCGTGTTGCGTGTATCCAGAATAACAGAGGTGCCGAGGTAAATGACTTTTTCCGAGCCTTGTAAATCAAAGCCACCAGTCTCGAAGATGCCGCCCGACTGCTTATCACGATATTCGTAGTTTTCGAAGCCGGCATTGAAGCCCGCGTATATCCCATTGGTGATTTTCCTTTCAGCTTCTGCACTCACTACGATCAGACGCTGTTCGATAGGATCTTTTTGCGATTGCAGCGTTTCACTGCCGACGCCATAGAAGTCGAAAGGGAATTTTTTATAGCGCAAAGTTCCGGCGAAATGATACTTGTTGCCGGGAGTCCAGATATCCGGTTTTAAAACGAAATTGCTTTGTTTTTTTGTTGTAAATGTAATGATGCCGTTGATGGTTGAACTGCGTGTTGTTGTATCCAGCTTATCTGTATAAAAAGAGATGATGGAGAGACCACCGAACTCTAGTCCTGTTTCCTGTGAGTAGGCAGCTGCCGGCAGTGCAATCACACTTGTTCTCCGGCTTGTATCACTATCATTAGTAAGAATCTTTTTGATAAGCCCCATTTGAGCGGAACAAATTGAAATCTTTAGTAATAAAAAACAAAATACAAATGCGGCGCTTTTCTTCATGTGCTGCGAATATAGTTTTCATAGGTTAAAAATGCTACTTTTGCATCTTTAAATAGAAAAAATGGAAAGAGGACCTATTTCAAAGTTTATTGAGAAGAATTATCTGCATTTTAATTCTGCAGCATTAGTAGATGCAGCCAAAGGATACGAAGATTATCTGGCAGAAGGAGGAAAAATGATGATTACCCTGGCCGGTGCGATGAGTACTGCAGAGCTAGGTATTTCATTGGCTGAGATGATTCGTCAGGACAAAGTGGCTATTATCAGCTGTACAGGTGCCAACCTGGAAGAGGATATTATGAATCTGGTCGCTCATTCCCATTATAAAAGGGTACCCAACTACCGTGATCTTAGTCCTCAGGACGAGTGGGATCTTTTAGAAAATCACTATAACAGAGTAACCGATACATGCATCCCCGAAGAAGAGGCTTTCAGAAGGATTCAGCAGCATATACATAAAATCTGGGTAGATGCAGAGCAAGCGGGAGAACGTTATTTTCCGCATGAGTACATGTACAAGCTACTGAACAGCGGTGTTCTGCAACAGTATTACGAAATTGATCCTAAGAACTCATGGATGCTGGCTGCTGCCGAAAAGAACCTGCCTATTGTAGTACCCGGCTGGGAAGATTCCACTATGGGTAATATTTTTGCATCATATGTCATTAAGCAGGAGTTAAAAGCTTCGACGATGAAGAGTGGGATTGAGTATATGGGCTACCTGGCTGACTGGTACATTAAGAACTCCGACGGTAAGGGTGTTGGATTCTTCCAGATCGGTGGAGGTATCGCCGGAGACTTTCCTATTTGCGTTGTTCCAATGCTTTATCAGGATATGGAAATGGAAAATATACCATTCTGGGGTTATTTCTGTCAGATTTCAGATTCAACCACATCCTACGGATCTTATTCAGGAGCGGTACCAAATGAAAAGATCACATGGGGTAAATTAGACATCAATACACCTAAGTTTATTGTAGAGTCTGATGCTACGATCGTGGCCCCTCTTATTTTCGCCTGGATTTTAAAGCAATAGTTATGTTCGGACACGGGATCTATGAGTAGATCTTTACTGCGAAAAGTTACGTTAATAATACTTTAAGACGCATTTTATGCCTTTGTTTAGAACGAATATAAATTAATTTTCAAGGTCATAAAAGTGTCACAGATCATTTAATTAATTATACTTTTGTCATCCGAATTCGTGATTTGAAGCATGAATTTCAATTTTACATATAAATTAAAGCGTAAAATAGTAATATGAGAAGCATCTCATTGATTTTTAGAAGTGTTGTAAAACCATTCATTTTTATTTCTGCTCTAAGTTTAGGTGTTCAGGGATTTGCACAAGAAGTTCCGGCGTTGCAGGCTGAAGAAGCTGCGACTGCGGATGCTGCTCCTGCTGAGGCTGCAGCGGCTCCGTCTAAGGGTGACCCAGGTGCAGGTGCTGCGATCTTTAAACAAAAGTGTACTTCCTGTCATGCAATTGGTCGCGCAGTAGTGGGTCCTGCATTGAAGGGGATGAGTGAAAGGCACGATGAGCAATGGTTGATCAAATGGATCAGAAATTCCCAGGCTTTGGTGGCTTCGGGTGATCCGGCTGCGGTAAAAGTATTCGAAGAATACAATAAAGTGGTAATGACGCCATTCCCTGAGTTGACAGATGATGATATCGTAAATGTCATCGCGTATGTTCAGGCAGAAGGTGACAAGCCTGCAGCTCCGGCTGGAGGTGCAGCGGCGGGAGCTGAAGGAGCTGTGGGTGGCGACTCAGGTGAGGTGAGCAATTTTATGCTGGGTGGTTTAATCCTCGTTGTGTTAATCACTTTACTTGTAATCCTGGTCTTAAATCGCGTTATCAAAACCCTTGATAGGGTTATTCTTCAGAAGAAGGGTCTTGCTGTAGAGCTCGATGAAGCCGGCTTGAGTAAGGAATCTGCTTACGAGAAGATCAGAAGATTCTCCAAAAACAAGAAACTTGTATTCTTTACAATTCTTCTTGTAATGATCTTATTGGGATCATGGGGATGGAAAGCCATGTGGAATACAGGTGTGCATCAGGGATATCAGCCCGAGCAACCGATTAAGTACTCACACCAATTGCATGCAGGTACGCTGAAGATTGATTGTCAGTACTGCCACACAGGTGCATACAAATCAAAGAATGCGACTATCCCATCTTTGAACGTGTGTATGAATTGCCACAACTATGTTCAGGCTACTGATAAGTACAACGGCGAGATATCTCCTGAGATTATGAAGATATACAAGGCGCTTGACTATAATCCTGATACTAAAGAGTATGGTCCAAATCAGAAGCCTATCCAGTGGGTTCGTATTCATAACCTTCCAGACTTTGCTTATTTCAATCACTCTCAGCACGTTTCTGTAGCAGGTATTGAGTGTCAGCAATGTCACGGCCCAATCCAGACTATGGAGGAAGTTTATCAGTATTCACCTCTTACAATGAAGTGGTGTATTAACTGTCACCGTGAGCACGACGTGAACACAGAAGGTAACGGGTACTACGACAAGGTGGTTGAAGTTCATGACTTACTGAAACAAGGGAAGAAAGTTACTCCTGCAGTGTTGGGTGGTCTTGAGTGCGGTAAATGTCATTATTAATATTAAACTTACAGATACAGTTACATATAGCTTAAATGAAGAGCAATAAAAAATACTGGAAAGGTTTAGAAGAACTGAAGAGCTCTCCTGAATTTGTAGAGAAAAATAAAAATGAGTTCGCTGAACAGATTCCTTTGGAAGATGTTTTAAGCGAAGGAGGATTGAACACGGTTGCGCCGAGACGTGATTTCTTAAAGGCGCTGGGATTTGGTTTGGGTGCTGTTTCTCTGGCTGCATGTCAGACAGCTCCTGTGCATAAATCTATTCCTTATCTGGTAAAACCTGAAGACGTTACACCTGGTGTTGCGAATTATTATGTTTCCAGTTATAACGGTCAAAGTATTCTGGTTAAGACAAGGGAAGGTCGTCCGATTAAAATTGAGCCAAATGAGCGTAGCTTGTTTGGTAATACTGGAACGGATGCAGCTACTCAAGCAGCGATCCTGGATTTATACGATGTTTCTAAATTAAAAGGACCTAAACTTGAGGGTGCAGAGACGAGCTGGGATAAAATCGATTCTTTTGTTAAAGGGGAATTAAATAAGCTACAGGCGTCAGGGAAGAAGATCCGCATAGTTTCTTCCAGCATATCAAGTCCTTCGGCTAAAAGTGTTATTGCTGAATTTATTACACAGTATCCGAATACTGTTCATGTTCAGGTTGATGCCGTTTCTTACAGCGGTATTCTTCAGGCGAATGCAAACAGCTTTGGAAAGGCGGTTATACCGAGTTACAGATTTGATAGGGCAGACGTTATCGTAAGTGTGTCTGCTGATTTCCTGGGTACATGGATCGCAGGCGAAGAGTTTACTAAACAGTATGTTGGTAACCGTAACTCTGCATCCCTGAAGAAAGGAAAAATGTCGAGACACATCCAGTTTGAGACAGGTATGAGTCTGACAGGTACGAATGCTGATTCACGTATTCCCGTTAAGCCTTCCGAAGAAGGACCTGCAATCATCGCATTGTACAACGAAGTGACCGGCGGTCAGCTTCCAGGAGCTCAGGCGCTGGCTTCAAATACATTTGCTAACACGGCCATTAAGCTTGCTGCGAAAGAATTACTTCAGGCAAGAGGTCGTGCACTGGTTGTTTCAGGATCAAATGATGTTTCTATACAAACCGTTGTTAACGCCATTAACTCGGCATTAGGCAGCTACGGTACGACAATCGATCTGGATAACCAGATTAATAACTACGCCGGCAATGATGCTGCGTTTTCTTCTTTTGTTAAGGAGATGAACAATGGTGAGGTTGGTGCTGTATTCTTTTTGGGTAGCAATCCGGCTTACGATTATTCAGATCCTAAGCTCTTCACTGATGCGCTTGCGAAAGTACCATTGCGTGTTTCTTTCTCCGACAGAGAGGATGAGACAGCAACTTTATGTACAGTTCTTGCACCAACATCATGCTTCCTGGAATCATGGGGTGACGAAAGCGCCGTAGAGGGTTACTATACGATTATTCAGCCGACCATCAACCCTGTCTTCAATACAAGACAGGCCGAGCAGAGCCTATTGACCTGGTCTGAAAATCCACAAAAGAACTATTACCAGTATGTGAAGTCATATTGGGAGAAAAACATCCTGCCAACTGCAGGAAAATCCTGGAAAGATCTGTTGCAGACAGGTTTCGTTTATACAGGAGAGAAACCTGCTGGTAGCTACGCTTTCGCAGGTGATCTGACAGGTGTTGCTCAAACTATTGTTTCACAAAGTAAATCTCTTGGTAAGGATATAGAAGTACACTTATACCAAAACGGTGCAATGAAGGATGGTCGTTATGCTAATAACGCGTTCCTTCAGGAATTACCTGACGCTGTTTCGAAAGTGACATGGGATAATTATGCAGCTGTTGCTCCTAAGTTCGCTGAAGAGCAGGGATGGAGTGAATTTGACCTTGTTGAGATCAAAGGTGAAAATGGTTATACAATTGTGTTGCCATTGCTTCTTCAGCCCGGTCAGGCGCGTGGTACCATTTCCATTGCCGTTGGATACGGTCGCACGAAGGCCGGCCAGATTGGTAAAGTAGGAGAGAACGCATATCCTTTGGCTAAGGTGGCTAATGGTTCTGTACAGTTCCACACTACAGCTACTATCAGCAAGACAGGTGGAAAGTATGAGCTTGCTCAGACTCAGACGCATCACTCTTACGAAGGAAGAAATATTGTTCGTGAGACGACTTTTGCCGATTATAAAAAGGATCCTCATGCAGGAACCACTGCACATGGCGCTGCGCACCATAACTATGACTTATGGCCTGAGCACAAAAAGATTGGTCATAACTGGGTTATGGCTATTGACCTGAATGCTTGTACTGGTTGTGGCTCATGTATTGTAGCTTGTAACGTTGAAAATAATATCCCTGTAGTAGGTCGTGACGAGGTTAGAAACCGTCGTGATATGCACTGGATCAGGATTGACCGTTATTACAGCTTCAACGACGGTGGCAAATCTGTTACGAAGGAAGATGAGATAAGCGAGCTGGAGAATATGGATGATATATCCGTTGTTCACCAGCCGATGCTGTGTCAGCATTGCGATCATGCACCGTGCGAAACTGTATGTCCGGTTATTGCAACCATGCACTCATCTGATGGATTGAACCATATGGCTTACAACCGTTGCGTGGGTACTCGTTACTGTGCAAATAACTGTCCTTATAAAGTTCGTCGTTTCAACTGGTTTAACTACTGGAATGATTCACGTTTTGATAACTATCTGAACAATGAGTTCACTCAGCTTTTACTGAATCCGGATGTAACTACACGTTCCAGAGGGGTTATGGAGAAGTGCTCTATGTGTATTCAACGTATTCAGGGCGGCAGATTAGCGGCTAAGCTCGAAAAGCGTGCTCTTGTGGATGGCGAAATACAGATGGCTTGTCAGCAAGCTTGTTCAGCCAATGCGATTATCTTTGGAGATATGAACGATCCTGAATCAGCAGTAAGCAAGGCTTTGCGTAATGAGCGTACCTACTATGTGCTGGAGGAGATCAATACTCAACCAGGAATCGGGTACCAGACAAAGGTTAGAAACATAGTAGAAGCGTAATTGATTTCAGAATAGAATTTTAAAAAGATTATGTCAGCACATAACGAATCAATATTAAGAGAACCATTAATCACCGGAAAGAATATAACCTATTCTAAGATTACTGAGGATGTTCTGGTTCCTGTTGAGAACAAGCCCAACAAGGCATGGTGGATCGGCTTTGGTATTGCCGTAGCTTTGGCACTTACCTGGGTTGTCACCATCAGTTATACTTTTTGGGTTGGATTAGGTACCTGGGGATTAAATAAGACTGTTGGTTGGGCATGGGATATCACTGGCTTCGTTTGGTGGGTAGGTATCGGTCACGCAGGAACACTTATTTCGGCGGTACTCTTGCTTTTCCGTCAGAACTGGAGAAACTCCATTAACCGGTCTGCGGAGGCGATGACAATTTTCGCGGTTATTTGTGCCGCAACTTATATTATTGCTCACATGGGGCGTCCATGGTTGGCTTACTGGGTATTTCCATTGCCGAATCAATTCGGGTCACTCTGGGTTAACTTTAACTCTCCGCTGATCTGGGACGTATTTGCGATTTCGACGTATTTCTCTGTATCATTGGTTTTTTGGTACACTGGTTTACTTCCTGATATTGCAACTATCCGTGACAGAGCAACCGGATTGAGACGCAGAATTTACTCAATCCTTTCCTTTGGATGGGCAGGATCGGTAAAGAACTGGCAGCGTTTTGAGTCAGTATCTCTTATTCTGGCAGGTATCTCTACTCCACTTGTATTGTCAGTACACACCATTGTATCTTTTGACTTTGCAACCTCACTGGAGCCAGGATGGCACACTACTATTTTCCCTCCGTATTTCGTTGCGGGAGCAATCTTTTCGGGATTTGCAATGGTTCAGACGCTGTTGTTGATTGCTCGTAAAGTGATGAAATGGGAGAACTACATTACCATGTTCCATATTGAATCAATGAACGTTATTATTATCGTTACAGGTTCGATAGTGGGTGTAGCTTATCTAACTGAGTTGTTCATTGCCTGGTATTCGGGAGTTGAGTACGAACAGTATGCATTTTTGAACCGTATCAGCGGTCCGTATTGGTGGGCTTACTGGTGTATGATGACTTGTAACGTTATTTCTCCTCAGCTGTTCTGGTTCAAGAAGATCCGTACCAGTATCTGGGCTTCATGGGTTCTTTCAATTGTTGTGAACATCGGTATGTGGTTTGAGCGTTTTGTAATTATCGTTACTTCTCTTCACCGCGATTACCTTCCATCCAGCTGGGCTATGTTTTACCCAACAACGATCGATATCTTGTTATTCGTAGGGTCTATCGGAGTGTTCTTTACTCTGTTCCTTCTGTTCCTTCGTGTACTTCCTGGTATTGCAATGGCAGAGGTGAAGCTTATTTTGAAGAGCTCAAGTGATCAGGTGAAGCAGAAGCTGATCAGAGAAGGCAAGGTTGAAAAGTCTCATGGTGAGTACTACCAGGAATCTTTGGAAAAATATGATAGTGTTTCAAAAAGTGATTACGCTAAAAGCTAGACAATGAGCAACGTAAAATATATATTAGGTCATTTTGAAGATCCTGATGAGATGATGCACGGGATCGACAAACTACAGGAGAATAATATCGGGATTTATGATGTGTATACTCCGATGCCGATTCACGGGATAGAAGATAAGCTAGGCTATAAGCGTTCCAGGCTTCCGATTGCTGCATTTTGCTTTGGAATTACAGGTACAGTTTTAGGTTTTACCATGATATATTATATGCTGGTTTACGACTGGCCTATGAATATCGGAGGAAAGCCGGCATTTGCCATGCCAGACTTTATTCCTATCATGTTTGAGCTTACAATTTTATTTGCTGCATATGGCATGATGTTTACATTCTTTTACGCAAATCACTTCTTCCCTGGCCGTGCGCCTCGGGTAATGGACTTGCGAGCTACAGACGATCGCTTTGTGATTGCTATTGATGCAAAGACTAATCCGTATCCGGATAAAATTGAAAACTTGTTAAAAGATGCAGGCGCTGTTGAAGTTATGCACAACGAAAGGAAGTATGTTAGTTATGAATAAGCTCAGGATATTTAGCGCTGCATTGATAGCCGTGGCAGGGGCGGCTGTGGTGTCTTCATGTGGTGGTGATAAACAGAATCCGGGACTCGAATTCGCCCGTAATATGTATGATCCGATTGCATACAATCCGGATCAGCCCAATAAGAATTTTCCGAATGGTCAAACTGCGCAGTTACCGCCATCAGGAACTACCCCAGTGGGTTACGATAAGGTAGACGAATACCCAAATACAAACGAAGGATATTTGGCTGCCAGCAATAATCTGGTTAACCCGCTGACAAGAAATAAACAAAACTTGACTGAAGGTAAGAATCTTTATCTTCATATGTGTTCGCACTGTCACGGGCCTCAGGGAAATGGCGACGGACAAGTTGTTACGTTGGAGAAATTCCCTCCGCCACCTTCTTATTCGACTGGTAATTCTTCCAGAGGTGGTGCTATGAAAGACTTAACGGACGGAAAGATTTTTCACACGATCACATACGGTTTAAACCTTATGGGACCTCACCGTACGCAGCTTAATCCTACCGAGAGGTGGAAAATTGTTATGTACGTTAAAGAATTGCAAAAACTTCAATAAGTTAATGTTTTAAGCGAAATGGGAACTCACAATCATCACACACATAATTTTACACAGCAATACGAATTCTCGGGTAAAGCAAAAACCTGGAGTTTGGTTGCTATTCTGATAGGCGTTGTAACACTGGCGTATGGCTTCTTGCTGGATCCGTCAGAACATCATACTGAACGTACGTTTGCAAATCTCCTTTTAATGGGGTACTACTTTACATGTGTATGCGCAGCAGGGGCGTTCTTCGTCGCATTGCAGTTAGTTACGCAATCAGGTTGGTCAGCTGGTTTAATCCGTATACCTCAGGCTTTTGCGAATGTCTTGCCAGTTGCCTCAATTATTCTGATTATTATCTGCGCAGCAGGTTTATTCTCTCATAATCTTTATCACCATTGGTATCACGAAGGCATTGCCGAAGTTGGGCATGCTAACTATGATCCAATAATTGCCAAGAAGGCAGGATATCTGAACGCTCCGTTCTTCTTGATCCGCCTGGTTATTTTTCTGGCGATCTATTGTGCTTTTGCTTTGATGCTGACTAAGTATTCAAGCAATGAGGACACTGTTGGAGGTCTTGGGAACTATAAGAAGAGCTTTAAAACTTCTGCCATATTTCTGGTGATATTCGGCTTTACCACTCCTATATGGTCTTTTGATACGATTATGTCATTAGAGGCTCATTGGTTTTCTACCATGTTTGGTTGGTATAACTTTGCAGCTATGTGGGTCAGTGGTCTGTGCGCAATCACCATTACTATAATCCTCATGAAGAAGGGTGGCTATTTGAGCTGGGTGAATCATAACCACTTGCATGATTTAGGTAAGTTTATTTTCGCATTCTCTATTTTTTGGACGTATGTATGGTTCGCACAATTCTTATTGATATGGTATGCGAATATGCCAGAAGAAACCGTTTACTTCTTTAAGAGGTGGGAGCCAGAGTATAAGCCCTGGTTTTGGTTAAATATCGTAATCAACTTCCTTGCTCCTGTGTTAATATTAATGACTCGCGATTCAAAGAGACGTACAAATACCCTACTAGTTGTTTGTATTGTGTTACTCTGCGGACATTGGTTGGATTATTATTTGATGATAATGCCCGGAACGGTTGAAAACCATAGGGACTTCGGAATTACTGAAATTGGAACAGCTATCGGTTTCGCAGGGTTATTCAGCTTTTTGATGCTGTCTCAATTGGCTAAGAAACCGTTGGTTGCAAAAAATCATCCATTCCTTGAAGAGAGTTTACATCATTCTATATAAGTAGACAAGAACAAGGATTCACATTAGAATTGTATAAAGAAATGCGTTTTAATAAATTATTTAAGATCAGAAACTTAATTGCTGTACTTGCCATTGGCTTTATGGCTGCTGGTACTCCGGGTTCGGCACAGGATTCTACCGCTGCTGCGAGCGCAACGGAAACTTCTGCGGTATCTCCGGTAACGGCACCGGCAACAGATGCGGTCGATATGGATGCATTTGCTAGCGAGTTAGTGAAAGTGAGTGAGTCGGCTACGTCTGATGATGCTACTACACTGGCTGCTGCTGACGAGGTTGTCGATAACAGTACACTGTATAAAACCGCTGCGTATTATACAATCCTATTTTTACTGGTTTGTATTTTCCTCGCGATTATCGGGAAGATACTGAGAGTTTACGAGCTTACACGTGAAATTCAAGGAAAAGAAGGCGCTTTGAACTGGAACACTATCCAAGGAGGCATTTTTATAGCATTTCTGGTTTTAGGGTTGTATGGAACGTATTGGACATACGACGTATGGGGCTATGTTGTGACAAACGAATCTGCGTCAGTTCATGGCGATAGAATTGATAGTATGATGCTTACTACCGTAGCAATCACTACTCTTGTGTTTGTTATTACACAGATTCTGTTATTCTGGTTCCTTTTCAAATATCGCGGAAGCGCAGTTAGAAAAGCATACTACTATCCTCACAATAACGCCATCGAGCGTCTCTGGACTATTGTTCCGGCGTTTGTGCTTACGATTCTGGTTGTTTTCGGCTTCTTTACATGGAGAAGTATCACTAATCCTCCGGAAGCTGATCAAAAATCAGCACTATCTGTGGAGGTGACAGGTGAACAGTTCAAATGGAATGTACGATACGCCGGTGCGGATAATCAGCTCGGTGTTAGGAACTACAAGCTGACCACACCAACCAACTCTCTGGGTATTGATTACGCAGATAAGAAGAGTTGGGATGACAGACTCGGACCTGAGATTGTCTTGCCTGTGAACAAGCCTGTTCGTGTTACTATCAACTCGAAGGATGTTCTTCACAGCTTCTACATGCCTGACTTCAGAGTACAGATGAACGCTGTTCCCGGGATGCCTACATACTTTCAGTTTACACCAAAGTTGACTACTGAAGAGATGCGTGAGAAAAAAGGTAATCCAGCATTTGATTACGTTCTATTGTGCGCGAAGATCTGTGGATCTGGACACTATAATATGCAGTACAAGGTTAAGGTTGTTAGCGAGCAAGAATACAACGAGTGGATCGCTAAGCAGCCTCTTTTCTTCAACGATGATATGAAGAAAGAAATGCAACAAAAAGTAGCGTCTTCAGTAAAAGAAGCTGCAGTAGATAACAAATTAGCTTTAAATAATTAGTAAATCAGATAGATCGATAATATGTCAAGCACAGCGATTAATCATACATTAGAACATTCAGGGCATTCACATGATGATCATGGTCATCATGAGCAATCTTTCCTGACTAAGTATGTTTTCAGCCAGGATCATAAGATGATCGCAAAACAATTCCTTATTACGGGTATCATAATGGCCGTTATAGGAATGCTTCTTTCTATTCTGTTCCGTATTCAGTTAGGCTGGCCGGATCAGAGTTTCCCGTTAATGGAAACATTTCTTGGGAAGTGGGCAGAGGGAGGAAGGATCAAACCCGACTTTTACCTTTCACTTGTCACAATTCATGGTACCATCATGGTATTCTTTGTATTGACGGCAGGCTTGAGTGGAACATTTAGTAACCTGTTGATACCTCTGCAAATAGGGGCAAGGGATATGGCATCTCCCTTAGCAAATATGCTTTCATACTGGTTCTTCTTCACCGCTTGCGTTATCATGATGGCGTCATTCTTCGTTGAGAGTGGACCTGCTAGTGCGGGGTGGACAATTTATCCTCCTTTATCCGCTTTACCTACAGCAATATCGGGATCTGGAACGGGGATGACCTTGTGGTTGATCAGTATGGTGTTCTTCATTGCCTCGTCTTTGATCGGTGCGCTAAATTACATCAGTACTATATTAAACATGCGGACGAAAGGTATGGATCTTTGGAAGATGCCTCTTACAATCTGGGCATTGTTTCTGACTGCTATCCTGGGCACACTATCATTTCCTGTGCTTGTTGCAGGAGTTGTATTATTGATATTTGACCGTAGTGTTGGTACGAGCTTTTACCTTTCTGACCTGGTTGTTCAGGGACAGGTCTTACCTCAGCAAGGTGGTAGCCCTATTTTGTTCCAGCATTTATTCTGGTTCCTTGGTCACCCGGAGGTTTATATCGTTATCATGCCTGCCCTGGGTATTACATCTGAGGTAATTGCAACAAATGCACGTAAACCTATCTTTGGTTATCATGCGATGGTTTACTCGTTGATCGGTATTACTGTATTATCTTTCATCGTTTGGGGACACCATATGTTTGTGACCGGTATGAGTCCGTTTTTGGGAGGTGTATTTATGATCACTACGTTGATCATTGCGGTTCCATCTGCGGTAAAGACATTTAACTACCTGGCAACTTTATGGAGAGGTAATATCCGTTTCACGCCAGCTATGCTTTTTGCTATCGGTTTGGTGTCCTTCTTTATCTCTGGTGGTCTTACCGGTATTTTCCTTGGAAATGCGGCTTTAGATATCAACTTGCACGATACATACTTTGTTGTTGCTCACTTCCACCTTGTAATGGGATCTGCGGCGATCTGCGGTATGCTCTGCGGAGTGTACCACTGGTATCCTAAGATGTTTGGACGTATGATGGATGATAAACTGGGATATTTGCACTTCTGGTTCACTTTTATAGGTGCTTACCTTGTGTTCTTTCCAATGCACTTTATGGGTCTTGACGGAGTTCCAAGAAGATACTATGCATTTACAGAATTTGAATTCATGAAAGAGTGGTTGACTGTTAACACTTTTGTATCATGGGCTGCTATCATTGCTGCTCTTGGTCAAGTTGCCTTCCTATGGAACTTCTTTCACTCTATCTGGTATGGCAAGAAAGCAACACAAAATCCTTGGCAATCTAATACGCTTGAGTGGACAACTCCGGTTGAACACTTACATGGTAACTGGCCTGGTGAAATTCCAACTGTCTACCGTTGGCCATACGATTATAGTAAGCCTGGACATCATGAAGACTTTATTCTTCAGACAACACCATTCTCTGAAACGATGAGTTCCAACTTCCCTCACGATTTTGAAGGAAATCCGGAGGCAGAGCGTATTCAGCTGGAGTGGCAGAAGAATCAGGAAGCAGAACGGCTAGCTGCTAATAAAGCTTAGTCATCTCAATAGAAAGAGGGGTATCTGCGCTAAGTATTACTTACAGGTACCCCTTTTCATATTGATTCATCTTCAGAGCACGCGCTCTGATCTTTTTTGGAATATTTGAGTGAGTGAGGAATCTTTTATATCAGACTTTAAAAAGTTAATCAAGCTCAGGCTTACCGTTCTTGTTGTTTTTTCAGCATCTGTATCGTTTTTAATAGGCAGCAGAGAGCAGGAATCAATTAATTGGATTAACTGGGCTATTTTAACATTAGGTGGATTTTTAGTTGCCGGGGCGGCAAACGGTTTTAATGAAATAATAGAAAAGGACCTGGACAAGCTTATGTCGCGTACAAGCGACAGACCTATCCCTTCTGGAAGGATGACAACCGGACAGGCTTTGGTACTTAGTTTGTTTATGGCGATCGCAGGGACACTTATCCTCCTTCGGTTGAACATGATTACGGGTGTGCTGTCTGTATTTTCGATCTTTTTGTATGCTATGGTGTATACGCCATCTAAAAGAAAGTCACCGATAGCTGTTTTTATAGGTGCATTTCCTGGGGCTTTACCTCCACTGATTGGTTATTTTGCGGCTTTTGATAAGCCTGCTATATCATGGATTCCTATAATATTGTTCTTGATACAGTTTGTTTGGCAATTTCCACATTTTTGGTCTATTGCCTGGGTTTTGGATGATGATTACAAGAAGGCGGGATTCAGATTGTTGCCTACAAAAAAGCGTGACCGGGTAAGTGCCGGATTTATTGTAGTATCAGCACTTGTGTTGATTCCGGTGAGTCTTATTCCAACATTTATGGGCTTTGGCGGTTATGTAATTGGCGCTGTTTCATTGCTTGCAGGACTGTATTTTTTATATTTAAGTATTCAGTTGTTCAAGACTTTAGATATTGCGATGGCTAGAAAGGTGATGTTTTGCTCTTTCTTTTATCTACCCCTGGTACAATTGATCATGTTGTTTGACTTTATTGCATAATATGTTATATATGGCACAAGTCCCTTTAAGACAGGACACAGAAAACTATAAGCCCAAGAAATTCCTTATGTGGCTTTTTATTATTACATCATGTATGCTATTCGCTGCGCTGACTAGTGCGTACATTGTATACACTGGCGGAGATCCATCCCGAGGTATAAAGGTAAAGCTCCCTGTGGAGTTTATTTACAGTACCGTTCTGATCATAATAAGTAGTGCTAGCATGCATTTGGCTTTTAAGGCAGCAAAGGCCACAGACAATTCGAAGCAACGAGTCTTTTTAGCAGTTACTGCGGTCCTGGGTTTTGCATTCTTTTACTCTCAATATAGTGCATGGAATGCCTTGTTTGAGGCAGGTGCCCCTTTTGTCAACTCCAATGCGTCTGAATCCTTCATTTATGTGTTTTCCGCATTTCATGTCATTCACATACTAGCCGGAATATGTATGATAGTTTACACCATGATCAGACAAGGTGGAAAGATTACTCAGTCAGCAAATATGTTCCATATGGAAGTTACTTCGCTGTTCTGGCATTTTCTGGATATACTATGGATTTATTTATATGTTTTCTTACTTTTGAATCAATAAGCTAAAAAATGAGTACTACTGTTTCACAACTAGACAAAATTAAAACCGGTCCATGGAGCGGAGGAAGATCCCCTTTCGAGGCGGAGTACGGGAAAATAATGATGTGGTTTTTCCTTCTTTCGGATGCGTTTACATTTTCGGCCTTACTCATCTATTACGGCGCACAGCGGTTTACTCAACTGACCTGGCCTGATCCGGATATTGTTTTCCAGTCAATTCCTGGATTTGCGGATCACGGCTACCCACTGGTCTTTGTTGGTATTATGACATTCATTCTGATCGTAAGTTCTGTAACCATGGTACTTGCTGTTGAAGCGGGCCACCGAGGATCAAAGAAAGAAGTTGTTACCTGGATGGTCTGGACGATTATTGGAGGTGCTACGTTCCTGGGATGTCAGGCTCTTGAGTGGACCCACCTTTTTCATGAAGGCTATGGTTGGGGACACTTCCCTGAATCGTATACAGGGAAAGATGCGGTAGGAGCTTTGCAATTTTCTAACTTATTCTTTACGATAACCGGTTTCCATGGTTTTCACGTGTTTAGTGGGGTAATTCTGAACATTATCATCTTATTCATGACAATGGGTAACGTCTTTGAAAAAAGAGGTACTTATATTATGGTTGAGAAGGTAGGGCTATACTGGCACTTTGTTGATCTTGTATGGGTCTTTGTATTTACATTCTTCTACTTGGTTTAACTATTTAAAATACTAAAATGGCATCTGAACATACACACGAACACGATCATGCTGACCATGCAGGCATGACGAAGAAAAAGATCTGGCAAGTATTCTTCTATTTGCTGGGAATCACAGCTCTGGAGTTTTTTATCGCTTTGGTGATAATGCCTATGGGCTTCAATCATGGCCTCGGTAATTTTATATATATTGTCCTTACCTTGCTGAAGGCGTATTATATCATCGCATATTTTATGCATTTGAAATTTGAAAAGATGGCATTTGTTACCTCACTCACGGTTGGTCTCATCTTTATTGTATACTTTATCGTATTACTTCTTACGGAAGGTTCTTATTTACACGTTCATATGAACTAATGGGGAAAACATCTTCGTTAAAAAAGATAATAATCCTGGTCATCATTTTAATGGTACCAGGATTTTTGTATTATTTGCTTCAGGATAAAGGAAAGAACCGTTATCGGCCTTTAAGTATTTACGGACCGAAGGAACTTAGCGGAACTTTTCATACGAAGCGCGGAAAGCAGATTCCAGATACCCTCTATCATCAGATACGTGACTTTAAACTAGTCGATCAGACCGGCCAGGATTTCGTATTCCCGTTAGACAGTAGTAAAATCATTGTCTTCAATTTCTTTTTTACCCGTTGCCCGAATTCTTGTTCTGAGATGAATGCCAGAATGCAATTTCTTACAGAAGAATACGCGGGGAACAGGATGATTAGATTTGCTTCGATATCAGTCGATCCAGAGTATGATAGTCCCGAAGTTTTAAAGAAGTATTCATCTCAATTTAATGCAGTTTCAGGGAAATGGTACTTTCTGACAGGAGATAAGAACCTGATACATGATATCGCAAAGAAAGATTTCCTTCTCGATGCCTACTCGTCTCAGCCTGTGCCAGAGGGGATTGTCCACAGTCCACTTCTTGTTTTAGTTGATCCTCACAAGCGAATCAGAGGCTTCTATGACTCTGGGAACAAAGATCAGATGAATAAGTTGAACGATGAAATAAAGGTACTGATTGCAGAAGAGCTTCGCATGGTTACCGATCGTTAATACCACATATAATGAATGATAAATTTGCTTTTCGCTTAATCACGGTTGTTTCAATTGTTGTATTTGTTGTTGTTTGTGTCCTGCAGGCTAAAGTGTTCACACTTTTTCCTGACGTCACGGTCATTCCATCTTGGGTATTCTTTCTTCCAAGACTTAACGCCATCATCAATGGTACCTGTACAATTCTTCTTATTCTTTCATTCTATCAGATAAAAAGGAGAAATATTCCGGCCCATAAAAGCCTGAATATTACGGCGTTTGTGCTGTCTTCGCTGTTTCTTGTCAGCTATATCATTTTTCATGCCACGGGAATACAAACATCTTATGGAGGGCAGGGAGCAATCAGGTACATTTATTACTTTATACTTATAACTCATATCATACTTGCAGCGGTAGTTTTGCCGTTAGTATTGTTTAGCTTCTACAGTGGCCTTAGTATGAAAGTAGCGAGGCATAGAAGATTAGTAAGATGGAGTTACCCTATATGGCTTTATGTGACGATAACCGGGGTGGTCGTTTATATCATGATATCCCCGTACTATACTTTTAATTAATAAAAGATGAGGTTTTTCCGATATTTTTCCATTATGATTTGCTTGAGCACATTATTGCTTTTAAGCGATTCTGCATACTCTCAATGCTCAATGTGTTCCGCAACAGCTGAGAATTCAGTTGCCAATGGAAATACCGAAGGAGATGGTTTGAATGATGGTATACTTTATCTTCTCGCTGCGCCTTATCTGGCAGTTGCAGGCATTGGCTACCTTTGGTATAGGAATTATCGTAAGAAAAACGATAATCCGGATCTTAACAGTGAAGCGATTAACCACTAAAATACGTCGTCATACTTTATGATGAAAATAGAACAGTCGACATTTACGTTTCTGAGTTCCGTAGCGGAAAACAACAATCGTGAATGGTTTCAGCAACATAAGGATGATTATGAAGTTGCACGGGAGAACGTTCTTGCGTTTACACAAGAGCTTATAAAAGGAATTGGATCGTTCGATCCGACTATACCATCAGCCTTAGACGCAAAAACTTGTGTTATGCGGATTTATAGAGACGTTAGATTCAGCCTCAATAAACTACCCTACAAGACAAACTTTGGAATCGGGATTTCCGCAGCAGGTAAGAATTTTCCGGGACCGGGCTATTATATTCACATAGAGCCGGGCGTTTCATTCATTGGCGGTGGTACGTGGCATCCTGAAGCAAATGAACTCAAGAACATTCGTCAGGAGATTGATTATAACTTCACCGAATGGCTGGCTATTCTTGAGATGAAAGATTTTAAAAAGGAGTTTGGTGCTCTAGATACTGAAGACAAGCTCAAAACGTCTCCGAAAGGATACCCTTCAGATCACCCTGGTATAGAATACCTAAAACTTAAAAGTTTCATAGCTAGTAAGCAACTCAGCGACAAGCAGCTCAGCTCCAAGACATCTATAGATTCACTAACGGAGGCCGCTAGCAAGTTGTATCCATTCATGGAGTTTTTGCGGAGTGCTAATTCTTAACATTTCAATATGACCAGATTTCTTTATTTTTCGCTATCCCTATTATTTCTTAGCTCTTGTATGGTTTTATCGCCAAAGAAATACAAAGCGTTAGTCGCTGAAAGAGACTCCCTAGCTACCACATTAAACGGCGCTAATGCCAGGATTGAGAGCCTTGATGATGAAGTGTCAAGATTAAACGGAGAGATTTCCAATCTTCGTAGCCAGATCAGCGATCTTACATCGAAGATTGGAGGGTTAAATGAGAATAACGCAAGTCTGAGGGCATCCTCGAGTAAGCTTTCGGATGATCTGAAAAAGCGGGAGGCGCGTTTACAGGAAGTAGAGTCTATACTTCGTAAGCGCGATGAAGCTACTAATGCACTTAAAGACAAGCTGCAGAAAGCTCTTTTAGGATTCCAGCAAAGCGGACTGTCTGTTGAGATACGGAATGGAAAGGTATATGTGTCTCTTACCGATAAGCTTCTTTTTAACTCCGGGAGCATAATTATTGACGAAAAAGGGAAACAAGCTTTGGCCGGATTAGCAACGGTGTTAAAGACCCAGCCAGAAATCAATATATCTGTGGAAGGTCATACCGACAATCAACGGGTATATAATCTCGGACAAATAAAGGATAATTGGGATCTAAGTGTATTAAGAGCAACGTCTGTAGTTCGTTTCCTCACCGAAGTGCAAGGAATAGAAAACACGAGAATTACAGCTACGGGTAAAGGGCAATACCAGCCGATAGAAGATCTGAATACTGCAGAAGCACGTAGTAAAAATCGTCGTATTGAAATTGTCCTATCACCGAAGCTTGATGAATTATACGAGCTTATAAAGTAAAGTAGATAAATAAAAAAGCCGCAATCAGCGGCTTTTTTATTTATCTACTTTATAACTTTTTGCCGTCAGATCGTGTTTCCTAAGAATACGATATAATGAAATTAGCACTTATTTATATGTCGAGACATGGGAGCACGGAAAAGCTTGTCCGGCATTTAGCCACATCTTTAGACGGCGACATTCACGTCTTTAATCTCGCTGAAGACACTCATCCTGATATCAAGGACTTCGATAGCGTCATTATAGGAGGTTCCATCCATTACGGAAGCATACAGAAAGAAATCCAGTTATTCTGCAAAAGAAACCTCCATGAGCTGCTTAGAAAAAAATTAGGATTATTCGTTTGTTGCCTGCTGAGCACAAGGGATTCCGACCAGTTTGAACGCGCTTATCCGTTGATCTTGAGAGCTCATTGTAGCGCAGCCGCAGCATTTGAAGGAGATCTGATTTATGGTAAACTCAATGCCCTCGAACGGATAATCTTTAATCCACAGAAAGAGGAACGCGATGTTATTTCTATCAACGAAAGCTCGCTCGAAACCTTCGTCGACTCTTTCACCAAGGGGAGCCGAAACATAATCACTCCATGTATTCCATTAAAGAACTGAAGGACACACATTGGTTACGGAATTTCTGAGTATGTAAATCCATTATCGCCGGTGCATGCTGAGAAGCAAATGTCTCATATTTACCTGCGTTCTCAGCCACAAACTGAAGACAATAAGTAATTCCTTCGTTAGGCGAATTAATAACCTTCAGCAGGCGGTGGGAAATAAACAAGTTTGTTTCAGAGATTTTCGGAATAAATGCAGACTTTACCCAGTTCTGCCACTCTTCGTTTATCGTCTCGTCTATTATGATTGTTAAGTTATATAGAACCATTCGGCGAAGTTACATTCAAGTAGCGAGCTATCCAAGCGAGTCGCCCCGTAAGTTCCTAAATCGTATTCTTGCCTCAGAAATATACAGGCTCCCCGGATAATCAGTTATGATTTTTTCATAACAAGCCCTCGCTTTGTCAGGCTCTTTAAGTGTCTCATAAATATCACCCAGTAGAAACATCGCATCGTCTGCCCATATACCAGCTGAATACCTCTCAGTAACTTGTTGCAAGACCTCTGCCGCCTTAGCGTAATCGGCCATGTCAAGGTGTATTCTGGCACGCAGCATGAGCATATCGTCGGCAAGAGAACCGAATATGCCTGCCGATTCAACACTATCAAGAATTGCAGATGCTCTTTCAAAGCGTTTTGAAAATACCATCATATCTGCTTTGGCATAAGTCTGGAGTACGAGTGTATCCGTCTTGTTTTGTGTATGCTCCGAGATTAAAAGGCTCAAGTTAAGTGCATCATTTGCCAACATCTGGTTAGTTGCCACCTTAAGGTCATTCAATTGCGCCTGTGCCCAAACGAAGTCGCCTCTGAAATAAGAAAGTCTTGCATTTCGAAAGCGCGCCTCTTGCTTGACGGAAGCATCTTTCGTATCCTTTTCAACCTGGGAATAAAGAAGCGTTGCCTCCCAAACATCGTCAGTAAGAATGTAAACATCTCCAAGGTCGAGCTTTATATTGTTCTTCACCTCAAGGCCAAGCCCCGACAAGGTGAGGGCCTCCTGAAGTAATCTGGCGGCCTCTGTGTAACGTCTTAAATCATAAGCATTGAACTCGGCAAGTTTACGTAGCGAAAACGCCTTAATTCCAACATCGGCAGTCACATCGATAAATGACCGGTACTCTTGAGTAAGTTTATCAATATCCTCATCACTTGGCTCCGTGAAACTCAGTATTTCCGTCTTGCAATACAAAATGCGAGCTTTGGCAGCCATATACAAAGTATTGGAGCTACCCTTTGCTGCAACATATTCAAAAGCAGGTAGAGCCTCTTTGAATGCCAGTTTCTCAAGAAGCGTAGTTCCTGTATTAAAAATCAGTTCAGTATCAGAGCCAGTTTTCTTATCAAGGTTAATCAGTAGGTTGAGAGCATCGGCATATTTTTCCTGTTGTATATAGGTCCATGATAGTAGCTTCGTCAGCTCAGGTTGCGGCGCACGCTTCTTAATAACTTTTTGAAGAGCCTCCTCCAGCAAGGCATAGTCCTTATCAGATTCCAACAAGGCAGAAAAGCTATTCTCCGCCTGACGCAGTATTGCCCCATCCGGGTTGAATGAAAGCACATGGATGTACTCTGAGATCAACATTGCCCTATCCTTTTTATAGCGGTACAACGCCAAAAGATCAAACGCGAAGGCCTGATCATCACCCAATACTTTACGGCCATATGTAAAAGTAGTCACAGCGTAATCGTAAGCGTTTGCCCTGTAAAAGGCCGCAGCAAGCTCCCGTATCCTGAATTCATCTGCAGGCAGCTTGCGAAGCAATGATTTATATAACGAATCTGTTTTTTCCCTGAGCCCCTCCTGCTGATACACCCTTCCCAGATCAACAGGGTAAATAGGTGATGCCGCATCGCCTATCATCAATTTAGTAGTAAGCTCCCTGGCCTCGGCAAATCTTTTTGTCTGCAGGAGAAGAGAGAAGTACTGGTCATAATACTCCGCGTTCACTCCATCGTTGTAAAGCTTTTGATATATTTCAAGTGCTTTATCAAAGGAGCCACTTGCAGAATAGTCCCTCGCCCTACGTTCATCTGCTTCCTGCTGAGAAAGGGCAGATAAGCTCAAAATAAGCAGTGTAAGGCATAAACATAATCTTCTCATCCGTTTGCTTCCATCCTTTTAGCTAAGATAAAGCTATTAAAAAAGATGTTCAGACTTTTGCTGCTGAATTTTCCACTTCAGCTGTATTCTATTTGTTACTAAATCGGGTCTTTTAAAGTCATAATTTAGTACTGAAAACCGGTGTTCAGGATGTAATAATTGATATGCGAATAAAATTTAAGATATTTTATGGATTAGTGTGGTTGTTTCTATTTGCATCATGTGCCCAAAAGGAGCGGGCAGACAGAATTCCCCTGGAGAATTTTTTTAAGAATCCCAGAAAAACTGCATTTCAGCTTTCACCAGACGGGAAGTACGTTTCCTTTCTGCAACCCTATAAAAACCACATGAACGTTTACGTGCAGCATGTAGAGGGAGGGAAAGTAACGCGTATCAGTTCAGAAACAAACTATAACATATCCTATCACTGCTGGGGCAACAACGATGAAATCGTGTATATGAAGAATGACCTTGAAAAGGGGCCATTTCTTTACGTCGTCAACAAAGAAGGAGAGAACTTCCGCCAAGTTTTTTCCGAGGGACAACTTCGTTTGAAGTTTATTAACCCATCCCGGATCATAAATAACCAGTTACTCCTGGCCTTAAACAAGAGAGATTCCACTTTTTTTGATGCCTATAAACTGGACATCGTGTCTGGTACCTTGAAACTTGCTGAAAGAAATCCTGGAAATATCAGTCAGTGGATTGCTGATGAAGATGGAGAGTTAAAACTTGCCATAGCCAGCAATGGCGATACCGAAACTCTCCTGTACCGCGAAAGAGAGTCGCTGGCATTTAAGCCCGTCGTTACCTACAGCTTCAAGTCGAAGATCGCCCCTGTAGGATTTTCGAACCGCAAGGATCATACAATTTATGCCTTATCGAACTACAATAGAGACAAGATGGCTCTTGTCGAAATAAATTGCATATCAGGAAAAGAAGAGCGGGTAGTTTTCACGCACGACTCAGTAGACGTATCAGAGGCGGGATACTCCCCCTTAAATCACCAGCTTTTATTTGCAGGATACGAAACATCACGCAAGAAGAAGCACTTCCTGAACGACTCCACACGCAGGGTGTTCGAACATTTGGAACGGCTCCTTCCTCAAACGCAAATACAGATTACGGGTACTGATCTTGCAGAACAGAAATGCATCGTCAAGACCTTTACAGACGTTTCATCCGGTACCTACTATCTCTACGACCTGCATGCAAAAAAGCTGACAGAACTAAGCAAGGTTAATCCCTCGCTGCCCGAAGATCAGATGTCCGAGATGAAACACATTTCATACAAAACTTTTGATAAACTCACGATCAACGGCTATCTCACCGTACCGAAGGGTGTCGAAGCCAGGAATCTACCCGTGATAGTACTTCCACACGGTGGCCCCTCTTCACGCGCATCATGGGGATTCAATTCAGAGGTACAGTTCTTCGCCAACCGCGGATACGCTGTTTTTCAGCCCAATTTCAGAGGTTCAAAAGGGTATGGGAAAGATTTCTGGATTGCCGGATTCCAGAAATGGGGTACTGATATTCAGCAAGATATAACGGCCGGTGTGCAATGGCTCATTCAGGAAGGGATTGCAGACAAGAACAGAATCGCCATTTACGGGACAGGATTTGGTGGTTATTGTGCCATGACCGGACTCTGTTTCGAGCCTGAACTTTACCGCTGCGGAGCATCACAATCGGGTTTCGTCAACCTGTTTACCTACATCAAGGCAGTCCCTCCCTATTACAAACCGGTGCTGAGAATGTACTATGAGATGGTGGGCAATCCAGAGGAGCAGATCGACTATCTCAGAGCCGTATCACCTGTTTTTCATACCGACAAAATCTCCGACCCTGTATTCATATCTCAGGACTTAAAAAACCCACGTGCCAACCTCAGCGAAACAAATCAATTCGTAAAAGAGTTAAAGAACAGAAAGGTCCCAATCACCTACGTAGTAAGGCAGCACGACCAACGTACGCAAGATGAGCAGATGGAATTTTATAGTCAGCTTGAAACGTTCTTCTCAGATAACCTAAAAAAGTAGCGACTCATGCGTAAGGCAAGATTTCAGTATCGCCATAACAGCGCATTGAATGTTATTTTCCTTCTTTTGATAGGAGTTTCTTTTGTCGTAGCTATGTTTCTTGCTCATCGTTTAACCGAAAAGTACGTCGAGAATGAATTTGAAACAAGAAAGATTGATGTTCTCGAAGAAACACTGAAGCCTTATAGCGAATTCTTTCAGAACCGTGTTCCGGAAATATCTTTTTATCAGGGATACCTCGATAGCTCCTCAGCAATTAAGTATGTAGATACCGTATTCCTCAAGTATCCATTTGTGAAGAAGATCGAATTCTATGATACAGAGGTAAGCAACCACCGTGTCCCCGGTGCGTTTCGTATCAATCATTTTTCGATGGCTCCGCGGGCAATCTACGACTATACAAGGAGCCCAAAGGCAGATACAATAGTATACAAAAAACGTGAACCGAATAACTCCGGCTCATTCTGGAACATGGAGGAGTTTAACAATATGGCAGCTAAATTCGGCCTCTACGTTCAGTCCGTAGAGGCAGGGAAACCTCTTCAGTCCGCCGATTTTATCAGCATCTTCTACCATGTTACCCATAACCGGATCACCTTTATGAATATCCCGCGTGAAGAGGATATGCTTACGTATAAAGATCTGATGCTGAAAGATCAGGAGAAGTCGCCCGTCTTCCAGCAAGATATTGTCTCCTTTATCCTCGATCCCGAAAAACTCAACATCCGCAACACCCACAGAGAGCTTTATCAGTACATTCACATCACACCAATCGTCTACGAGTCACTCAATACTGATCCGGATCTTCTCAATACAGCCTTACCCTTAACAGGCGCCTTTGCAGATTATAAACTGCATTTCAGCTCCTCCAGAAACCACATCATCCGCGAAATATACCACAGGCTTGTTCCCGTTGCCCTTGCTATAGTTATAATTTATACCGTCCTGCTGTTTATCGCATATCTCATTTACCGCAATCTGAACATCAACAAAAAGATGTACAGCCTGCAGTACGATTTTATCAACAATCTAACCCATGAGTTCAAAACGCCCGTTAGTGTTATTAAGATAGCAGGTAACAATATCAAAAGTGCGAAAGAGCTTTCAGACAGAGAGCGTATTCACTACGGCAAAATCCTTGATGAAGAGGCCGACAAGCTCAACGATCTGATGAACAAGCTTCTCTCGTTTACCCAGATCGAAAACCAGTCCATCCACATCAAGAAGGAGAAGATCGACATTCCGCAGTTTATTCAGAATCTGGTAGACTCCTACCAGATAAAGTTGCCCGATTTCAAAATTGAGTACACCACCAGAGACATAACAACCTTTCGCACAGACCCGGTGCTGCTCTCCAGCATTTTTCAGAACCTGATGGATAATGCCTATAAATATTCATTACCCGGTCAAAAGTCACTGAATATCCTCGTTTATACTGAAAAGGGAAATATTGTGTTTAAATTTAGGGATCAGGGTATAGGCATTCCGGGCGATGAAACTGAAAACGTATTTAAGAAGTTTTACAGGATACAGAGCCAGTATAATCAACAAGGCAGTGTAGGCCTTGGTCTTGCCTTCTGCAAAGAACTGATCAATTTAATGAACGGAACAATCTCAGTTAGGAGTAAAGTAGGAGAGGGTTCAGAATTTACAGTTGTATTACCATTTGAATTATAGATATGAGTAAAGAAATAAAGATTGCGATCATTGAAGACGATGAAAACTTAAGATTCTTAGTTGCTCATCGTTTAAGTGGTGAAGGTTACCAGGTGATTGAGTGCGGTAACGGTGAAGAAGCTGAAGCCCTTGTTCTCAGCGAACAGCCGGATATTGTTTTACTTGACTGGATGCTTCCCGGCAAGCAAGGATCTGAAATTTGCACTAGTCTTCGCGAAAAGGGATTTGAGAAGATCATCATTATGATGACTGCCAAGGCCCAGGACGTAGACAAGATCGACGCTTATCAATTTGGCGTATCTGATTACGTCACCAAGCCCTTTAATATGGACGTTTTAGTAGCGCTGCTTGAGAACAAAGTAAACTTCATTGTCAGCAGCAACAAGACTGATGTAAACAAATTTGGAGATATGGAGCATATTCCAAACATCCACTCACTTGTTAAAGACGGCAAGAAAATCGAGCTCACCATCCTGGAAAACCGTATCCTGCTATACTTTCTGCAAAACATCAACAAGGTTATTAAGAGAGAAGAGCTGATGATGGTTGTCTGGGGATACAATTCAGATGTTAACACGCGTACGCTCGATATGCATATCGTCCGTCTACGTAAGAAGATAGAAGATAATCCGGATACACCTCATTACCTTCAAACTGTGCGTGGAATAGGATACCGTTTCGTAGCCGATTAAGGCCTGCTAAAATAGGTTGAACAACAAAATCATCAGGTACTGTAACAGCATGGTACCGTCCAGAAATCCGAAATAATAGAACTCATCCTTCTTTATTTCGGATTTTAGTATCAGCCATCCCGACAGCGCTACAGTAAGTGTCAACGCCCAGAAATCTGCATTAAAATCCTTGGTGAACATCAGCAACAGCAATACATAGATGACCAGCAGAAGCTGACAGAACAGATATGCTTTGCGCTCTCCAAGCATTACAGGTATTGTCTTCAAATTGAAACGCTTGTCCTGAAACAGATCCCTGATATCAAAGGGGACCGTAATGGCGGCAATAAACAAAAGCCGCTTTCCGACTAGCAGCACTGTATCTGCGACCTTAATATCAACAAGATGCCTTGCCGAACCCTCCACAATTGGTAACAGGACACAGCTAAAGGACCATATAATAGCAATAAGAAAAAGCTTTAATCCCGGTATATTCCTCAATCCAAACCTCCGTTCATTCAAAGTGAACAACGGAAGGTTATAGGCCACGGAAATCAATCCCAGAAAAGCCAGGAGAATAATGGAAGGAATCTTCAGGAAGAAGATCAGAACGCTGACCGAAACAATCGCAATGATAGTCAGACTGATGGTCAGCCGGTAGTGACTGAAGATCCAGCGCACCCTCCTGAAAGGCGAACGCCTCGCGTCAGCCGGCTTCGACATCAGCATGCTGAAATTGTACAGGGCCAGAGTAGAGCAGAATAGTAACGCAAGCACATGCTTATCTGGCTTTATCCCCAGCAAATGATAAGTAACCAGTCCCTGAGCAACGGCGCAGATAGCAATAAACACATTGCTGAAGAGCAGGAAATCAGCAATATGCCTGACGCTTTTCTTTATCGACGGAGGCTTGGAGTCAGATGGCATATAATCAGTTTAACGTTAGGTCGTTAAGATTTCTTTAATTCAAATATCGTAATTTCAGGTAAAATACCAACACGACCAGGATAGCCCAGGAAACCATAACCCACATTTACATACAGTTGCTGCTGCTGTTCCTGATATAATCCGGCCCACTCTTTGTAAATATACTCCACCGGGCTCCACTGAAACTCCTTGGTCCTCACGCCGAACTGCATCCCGTGAGTATGTCCGCTGAACATCGCATCAATATCAGTCTGACCAAGCACCTGCGCCCTCCAATGAGAAGGATCATGAGACAGTAGCAACTTAACAGGAGCATCTTCCGCACCCTGCATGGTCAGATCCAGTCTGCCATGGCGCACAAACCTGCCCGCCCCCCAGTTCTCAATACCCAAGATAGCTATTTCCTCTCCATCCACCTTCAGGCGCCGATTCTCATTCAGCAACAGGTCCCAGCCCATCAGCTCATGCACCTTTTTTATATCCGCCAGGTTCTTCCTTTTAAGCGGCGAATCCTCTTTGCCGTAAAAGTAGTCGCCATAGTCGTGATTACCCAATACCGAAAAGACCCCCAGAGGTGCCTTTATTTTACTAAAGATATCCTGATAATCTTTCATCTCAGTAGCCACGTTATTCACCAGGTCACCAGTAAAAAATGCAAAGTCCGGCTTCTCAGCCATCAGCATTTCCACGCCACCCAATACAGCCCGTTGGTTGTAAAAACTACCCGAATGCACGTCAGATATTTGAGCGAAAGTTATTCCGTCAAATGCTTTTGGCAAGTTAGGCAGATACAGCGTTTGCCTGCGTAACTGATAATCGTAGCCTCCTTTTACGATGCCCCATGAGAGGGAGGCCAATGGAACCGCGGCGACTACCATGCCCGCTTTTACCAAAAACTCCGAACGTGTAATGGGCTCCGCAGTGCTGACAGGTTGCCCGGCACCACGATACTTCACCAACCTACGCTTTAACCAGATAATTCCCCTCCGCACATCATCCGCAAGCAGGAAAAGAATAAAACAAAACTTCGTAACGAAAGTCAGGAAGAACGCCACCAATATAACCGCCCTAAGCGACAGGAAAATATTGAAGAATATTGCTGCGAAAACACCGGCAATCAACAATCCCGTATATCCCCACCACAAGTAGCTGAATATCTTGAACCTGCGGGCAGAGGCATTATTACTGACAGATTTTATCGCTCTGAAAATGTAGAGATCTAAGACAAGAAGTAGGAAACAAAGAAAAAGTAATGGCAAAATACGGTTGGACATTATTTAAATAATAAGAATTAATAGCGGTTATCTTCGTTGTAGTCATCCTCTTCATCATCAAATTCATTGTTGAAAAGGCTGCCCAACATATCTTTAAACGTATAACCGTTGTCCAGGGTAGATTTACTCACCTGGGAAAACTCAGAAAGACCATGCAACAAGAATTCCCTTAGGAGTAATTGCTGGTTCTTACTAAGTGTCGGGTGGAACTTCTTAATCACATCCCCAAGTTCCGGAACCTCTTCCAGCGTGCGCTGATAATCTTCCAGCAGGTATTCATCCAGAATGTTGATCGTATTGCCACTATCAAACCAGTTGATGATAGGGGCATAAGGGTTAGCTCCTTTTCCTCGCTTAAGCTTTTCCGGATCAGGAAAGTAGGTAGCCATCAGCGACTTAATTGCTTTGCCCAGCAGAATGTTCGCCACCTTCGCAGAACCTTCCTGTTCACCTTCATAGACCAGCTCAATCTTTCCCGTGATCGCAGGAATCACACCTGCAAAATCAGACATCCGCACAAAGGTACTTTCCTCACCATTAATCAACATCCGTCTTTCAGCCGTACTGATCAGGTTTTCGTAAGCAGAGATGGTCAGACGAGCTGAAACGCCCGACTTCTTATCTACATATTCAGAATTTCTCGCCTCAAAAGCAATCTGTTCAATGAGGTCTTTCACCAGCCCGTCCGCCTCAATCTTGAGCCTCTGCTCCGGAGTGATCAAAGCCTCCTGCTGCGTGATCTTTCTTGAAATCTCAATGCTGCGAGGGTAGTGGGTAAGAATCTGACTCTCTATCCTGTCCTTAAGCGGAGTCACAATTGATCCTCTGTTCGTATAATCCTCAGGATTCGCGGTAAATACAAACTGCACGTCGAGAGGAAGCCTGAGCTTAAAGCCCCGGATCTGAATGTCTCTCTCCTGCAGGATGTTAAAAAGTGCCACCTGTATACGCGCCTGCAGATCCGGTAGTTCATTAATAACAAATATACCGCGGTGAGCACGTGGGATTAATCCAAAGTGAATCACCCGCTCGTCTGAATAAGTAAGCTTTAACGTAGCTGCTTTTATCGGGTCCACATCACCAATAAGATCTGATACCGTAACATCAGGGGTGGCAAGCTTCTCTGTATAACGCTCCGAGCGGTGCAGCCATGCAATAGGTGTCTTGTCGCCTAATTGTTCAATCTTCTGGTGACCAACCCATGATATCGGATTAAAAGGATCATCAAATAACTCAGATTCTTCTATATAAGGCACATACTCATCTAACAGGTTAACCATCAGTCGCGCAATTCTCGTCTTCGCCTGTCCACGCAGTCCCAATAATAAAATATTATGTTGAGAGAGAATTGCAGTCTGAAGATCCGGAATAACCGTGTCTTCGTACCCAATAATACCCTCAAAGCCTTCAGCTTTGTTTCTTAGCTGGACGATCAGGTTCTCCCTTAGCTCTTGCTTGAGAGACCGTGATGTATAACCGGAGGCCTTCAGCTCTCCGAAAGTTGTTATGTTTAACAAATCGCTCATATTGTCATTCAGATAGTTCCTTTTAGCGAACTGTCTTTCTCCTGTTTTTAATGTAGTCTTCAAAAATATACTCGCCCAATCCCTTAAGCGAGCTGTAAAACGCCTTTCCGCCGTTTACTTCAGTAAATTGTCTCACAAATTGCTGCAAGTAGGGATCCTTCGCAATCATAAAAGTCGTTATCGGAATATGCAGCCGTTTGCACTGCGCCGCCATATTCAGCGTCTTGTTAATTACCTTGCGGTCCAGACCGATGCTGTTTTTATAATACCGGTTACCCTCTTTCAAGCAAGTTGGCTTTCCATCGGTAATCATAAAGATCTGCTTGTTTGATGTTTTCCGTCTTCTTAATATATCCGTAGCCAGCTCCAGTCCGGCATAGGTGTTTGTATGATAAGGTCCAACCTGCAGATAGGGGAGGTCCTTTACCGTTATCGGCCAGGCATCATTACCAAACACAACGATGTCCAGCGTATCTTTAGGATACTTTGTCCTGATCAGCTCCGCCAGAGCCATCGCCACCTTTTTAGCCGGTGTAATACGATCTTCCCCATAAAGAATCATGGAATGGGAAATGTCTATCATCAGCACGGTAGAAGTAAGCGTTTTAAAATCCTTTTCCTCAACCTCAAGATCCCTTTCAGTCATGTGGAAATCGTTGATCCCGTGGTTCAACTGGGCATTATGAATAGAGGCCGTCATATCTATCTGATCGAGGCTGTCGCCGAATTCATACTCCCGCCTGTCAGCATTCTTCTCTTCTCCCAATCCTGAGGTGTTCGTGCTGTGACTTCCCTTTCCCGACTTCTTTAACTTGCCAAAGATCTCCTCCAGCGCCGACTTACGGATAGTCTGTTCAGTCTTGGCAGTAATAGAGAAGTTTCCCTGGGGGTCGTCCTGGCTGATAAAACCTTTATCCTTCAAATCATCAATGAAGTTGCCCATGCCATAATCGTTGGACGTAAAATGATGTTGCTTATCCAGCTCATTCATCCATGCCAGCGCTTCATTAGCATCACCTGCTGTGTAATTCAGCAGCTGAGTAAAAATATTCAGCAAACCATCAAAGCCACTGTTCTGAAGTTTTTCCGGAATGAACTTAGAAAAATTATATCCCCGCATAATCGCCTTTGCTTAAATGGTAAACGCAAAATCTAAGTTAAAATTTTCATCCTGCTAAGATGTTTAACTAGTGTAAAAATCCGTTCCCTCAATCGCTTCAAGCGTATAATCGGGATTCGCCCCATGCTTAGACGCTACAAACGCGCCTACAGCACATGCGTTCTGCAAGATCTTGTCTATCGGTAATTTATTTAAGAGACCGCTGATAAAAGTCGCCAGGAAAGAATCACCCGCCCCAACAGTGTCAGCTACCTCAACCTTAAAGCCCTCATGCCGGTATATAGCACCCTCATACAGCACCATTGCACCCTTATCTCCAAGTGTCACGCAAATTAGCGATGTGTCGGTCTCCGTGCTCAATTTATGAACCAGCCCGTCAATATCCGGAGCTGAAATATGGTACACCTTTCCCAGATAAGCTAATTCCTCTTCATTAATCTTCAGAATATCCGTGGAGGTGATTAGTTCCTGCAACACCGGAGTTGTGTAATGAGGAGCTCTCAAGTTAAGATCCAGCACCCGCTTTTTCGCCAATGGAAGCAAGCTTAAAAGTGCAGACCGGCTTGTCGCATTTCTGCACGCCAGGCTGCCGTAAATGAATACTTCAGCCTCAGATACTGCTTTCTTTCCTTTTTCTGTAGCTATAATAGCGTCCCAGGCTACTGGCTCTACAATCGTATAGGTAGCTTGCTGCCTTTCATCAAGCTCCACTTCCACGATACCCGTTGGCAAGGCAGAATGCACCTGGATAAGATCTGTTTTAAAACCCTGACTCCTTATCACCTCAAGCAGTTCACGGCCAGGCTCGTCATCGCCCACACTACTGATGAGTCCGCAGGCAACATCCTGCTTGTGCAAATGCAACGCAACATTCATGGGCGCACCCCCTGCGCGCTTTTCATCTTTAAACCTATCCCAAAGAATTTCACCGAAACAAACCGCTTTTAGCATATAGATAGAATAAGTTTGTAAAACTAAATGTTTGTACATAAATTAAGAAGGGCATCCCCAGCGGAGATGCCCTTCTTAAACAAAGTTATTACGCCTCTTAAAATAATGTAAACTCTACACGACGGTTTTGCTGTCTTCCGGCTTCCGTCTTGTTAGAAGCAATCGGCTGATCTTCACCATAACCGGTAGCTTCAATACGCGATGCATTTGCTCCGCGGCTCACCAGGAACTGCTTAACAGATTCTGCTCTGGCTTTTGAAAGTTTGGTATTGCTCGCTGCGCTGCCTACATCATCGGTATGGCCGGCAAGTTTCAAACTAAAGTTCTTACTTTTTAACAGGTCGGCTACCCGGGTTAAGCTCGCAAACGAGGTCTCACGGATAGATGCCTTTCCGAAGTCGAACTCCAGATTCTTGATAGCCTCGGCAACAACTTTCTTGTCCTCCTCTGTAATATAAACTTTCACATCAGGCTTGCGCTCTGGCAGCGGACAGCCTGAACCATCTACAGCTGTTCCTGCCCGTGTACCCGGACATTTATCAAACAGGTCGACAACACCATCCTTATCTGTATCAACAAGGGTTTGGTTGAACTTATCCTCCAGCTGCTGATTCTTTTGCTTTTGTTCATCCAGCTCACTTTTTAGCTGATCATAACGGCCCGAGTAATCACGCTCTATGTCAGAAACGATGTTATGAGATGCCAGTTGCGGCTTACGTTTATCACCCAGAGCAAACTCCAGACCGGCATGAGCATAAGAGTATTTGTCGTTCACACCTCTGGTATAACCATCAATGTTGTCTGAATTAACAAACGTAACCTTGTACCCCAGGTCCAGGTTTACACCGTCAATAACTCTGAATTTCACACCTGCACCAACTGGTATGATCAGTTCCGGAATGTTGTGAGAGACTGTAGTTGCACCAGCTGTATTGGTATAGGTAGGTCGGTACTCTGCCATACCTGCACCAATCGTAGCATAAGGCTGAATTACGCTCTGCCGTTGTCTGAAATTGATATTCGCAAAGGTAAAGTTACCACTGATACTGGCTGCCCAATGGAGGTCTGTCGAGAAGGATGCATTAGGCCCGGCCTGGTCCTGTCCGTTCAGGTGACTGGTATTAGCAGAAAGTTTTCCTCTGAAATAGTCTGCCTGCAAACCAAAAGAAGGCAGGATTTGCTTCTTTACATAAGCACCGTATCCAAACTCTGTTTTGCGTCCTTTATAATCATCTTGTCCGAAAAAAGAACCTAAATACATGGCACCGCCATTCACACCTATGGACCAGGTGCGGAAGGCTTCAGGTTGAAATGGCTTTACATAGTCGCTCCCCGCTTGTGGCTCCTGAGCCATAAGTCCTCCGGAGACCAGGAGAGCGGTTAAGATTCCTCCGGATTTAAAAATGTTCACGTTTTTCATCAGATTTAATTCGTTATGGTGCATTTTTATGCACATGTTATCAACACGATGTGAAGAACATGGTTTTGATTTCTACGCTTTGCGGCTAATTATTTTACTTTTGACTGAACACTTAATTGCAGAAATGGAACGAATAGTACACGAGGATAAAACATTTGAAAAGGTAGTCTATGCAGAAAAAGTGGTAAAGGGGCGCGAGTTTCAGAGTTGCTCATTTATCAACTGCGACTTCTCGAACAGTGAGTTCTACTATAGTAAATTCATGGACTGCAAATTCGATGGCTGCAATCTGTCCATGATGAAGTTAAGTGAATCTACAGTGAATAACGTCACTTTCAGCAATTCAAAGATTCTGGGAGTAAATTTCAGTGAGTGCCAGGATTTTTTGTTCAGTGTCATGTTCGATTCCTGTATTCTCGACTATAGTTCTTTCCAGGGAAAGAAGATGCTGAAAACCAAGTTCATCAGAACCAGTATGAAGGAGGTCAATTTGAATAAGACCAACCTTTCAAGCTCACTGTTTGATCAGACGGACCTATCAGGGGCGCTCTTCGAAGCGACCAATCTAAGTTCCGCAAATCTGATTTCGGCTTATGGCTTTGCCATAGACCCTGAACTGAATATTATAAAGAAGGCAAGCTTCTCCCAACACGGACTAGCAGGTTTACTCGCCCGGTATCAGATCAATATCGTTTAAAAGAACTACTGCGTTTCGTATTGTCGCAGATCAGTACCCAAACTTAATGTCTTCTTCACCCTCTTTTAACACAGGCGTCATAATCTTGTGCACAAATAGAGTTTATGAAGATTTTTTTACGTTTTTCACTTTTTCTTGCCCTTTCGCTATGCTTACCTTACCTGTCTATAGCGCAATCAGGTTTGATTACCGGAAAGGTCACAGATGCAGACCAGAACCTTTCCCTTCCCGGCGCAACCCTTAAGCTGAGCGGTGGCAACCGCTACACCATCTCAAACGATCAGGGTAATTTCGAATTTCTAAACGTTCCGGTAGGCACTTACACCGTCAGCGTATCTTACCTGGGTTATAAAACAGGTTCAGTAGAAGTAACAGTAGCGGCCGGCAAGGCTGTGAATACCGTAATAAAGATGGAAGACGGTGCCATTGTAGCGTCAGAAGTTGTCATTATGGGCGACAGGCTGAGAGGGCAGGCAAAGGCACTTAACCAGCAGAAAAACAACTCCAATATAACGAACATCGTATCCGCTGATCAAATGGGTCGTTTTCCGGATGCTAATATCGGCGATGCTATCAAACGCGTTCCGGGTGTAACCATGCAAAACGACCAGGGGGAAGCGAGGGATATCATCATCCGTGGATTAGCGCCTGAACTGAACTCTGTATCATTAAATGGCGACCGTATACCTTCCGCAGAAGGTGACAACCGCCGCATTCAGATGGACCTTATTCCCTCTGATATGATTCAGACAATTGAAGTCAACAAAACCCTGACTCCTGATATGGACGCCGATGCGATTGGAGGATCAGTAAACCTTATTACCAGAGCTGCACCGAATGGTCTGCGTCTCTCAGGGACTTTATCTTCAGGCTATAATCCTATTCGGGAAAAGGCCCTTTATACCGGTTCATTCGTTGCTGGAAACCGCTTCGCCGGCGGGAGGCTCGGTGTGGTGTTAAGCGGTTCCTATAATAATAATGACTATGGCTCTGACGATGTCGAAGCTAAATGGAAAGAAGAAGATGGAAAAGTATTCCTTGAAGAGCAGGAGATTCGTCAATATTTTGTACAGCGCATCAGACGAAGCGTCGCACTTGCATCAGATTTCAAAATTGATGACAGGAACAGATTGAGCTTCAACGGGATGTATAACTGGAGAGATGACCGTGAAAATAGGTATCGATTGAGCTTTACCGATATTGAGCCTGACGGAGACGGTTACAAGGGTACCGTTGAGCGCGAAACAAAAGGAGGTATCGACAATAACCGGAACAAGAGCGGTCGTTTGGAAGATCAGCGGGTGAAGAACCTTTCCTTCAAAGGTGAGCATTTGATAAGCTCTGCGCTGGATCTCGATTGGACACTTTCCTATTCTGATGCCCGCGAACTGCGTCCCAACGAGCGGTATATCAACTTCGAGGCAAAGGATCAGGCTATCGGACTAGACCTTAGCAATCCTAAGCGTCCACTCGCATCAAGTGCTACTACACTATCAGACTTCGGTCTCAATGAAATCACCGAAAACAGAAACTATACGAAAGAGCGCGAAACAGGTGCTAAAATTAATTTAAGGGTTCCGTTCAGCGTAGTTGATGGTCAGAAGGGCAGACTTCGTTTCGGAGGCAGGCTTCGTCTGAAGAATAAAGAGCGTCAAAATAACTTCTTTGGATATATACCTCTGGGATCCAATGAAGACGTTTTCAATAACTTCGGTCAGCTTCCCTCCCGCAACTTCAGCGGAAGCAACTTTCAACCTGGCCAGCAGTACGTTCCCGGCTCATTTGTAAGTGCCGATTACCTTGGCGGTCTCAACTTGAACAATGGCTCCTTATTTGAACAAGAAGATAAACCCGATGAATATGCCGCCGGAAACTACGATGCCCGTGAGACTATTACGGCAGGATATCTTCGCTGGGACCAGGACTTTAATACCCGCCTGTCCATGATTCTGGGAGCGAGGTTGGAGCATACATCCCTTCGATATACCGGTTATGTGGTAGAAGATGAAGAAGACATCGTGGGAGAAATTACCAATAAGAATAACTACCTGAACGTGATGCCTTCAGCAACGCTGAAATATAACGCCACCGAGAACCTGATCTTCCGATTAGCTGCAACGACCTCCATCGCAAGGCCTAATTATTTTGATCTTGTGCCTTATTTCGATAACCGCATAGGGGATGAAGAATTGCTTATCGGAAATGAAAGCCTTAAAGCCGCCTATGCCTGGAATTTCGACTTCATGGTCGAGA
>Ga0160433_100177_pt1 | contig 53262 bp, 41 predicted proteins | sample HID1972K_E0MG_FD_108235 | JGI IMG/M metagenome (GOLD analysis project Ga0160433, IMG submission 108235) | Enriched pill bug-associated microbial communities from UW Madison campus, WI, USA - HID1972K_E0 MG | ecosystem: Host-associated > Arthropoda: Insects > Digestive system > Unclassified ...
AGTAATAAAAGCTTCTTGATAATTACCTTTCTTTTGATCCTGCGTATTGCTCTTTTCCTTTTCTTGAGCCTGTTGAATCTTTTTTGCTAAATAACATTGTCCATTACAATGTAATTCAGGCATATCAATATTCTCGCAAAGGGTTGAAGCAATATAATCGCGATTAAGTTCAAATCCAGCATAAATAAAGAACCTGCTAAAGCTAGAGGTTACTAATGTTAAGATAAGAATAAAAGCAATGCTACTTCGAAACATGTAACAAATATAAGACTAAAATGAATACAAGGATCAATAATCCAATTTTTTTCATAGTTCAATTAAAAAATTGAATTATACAGACAATTATGAATTAACTTATTCTTTTACCGTGCATTAACCTATCTACAGCTTCGTTAAATGAACCTGCCAATGTTACTTCTCCTGAATTAATGAAGAATATTTCATCTGCATTTTCTATTGTATTTAAACGGTGAGCTATGATAACCTGCGTTGTGTTTTCAGGTAGTTTTTTTAATATTTTCTCCAGTAATTGCTCTGTAACCGTATCAATATTAGCTGTAGCTTCATCCAGGATCAGTATTTCCGGATTTCGCAAAACAGCACGCATAAATGCAATTACCTGTCTTTGTCCCAAGCTAATGCTATCTCCACTTGAGAGAACCTTAGTTTCTAATCCACTTTCAAAAATTGCCAGCAACTCTTCCAATCCGGAGGTTCTTATTAATTCAGTTAGTTGTTCACTGTCGTGATCTAAGTAAAGTTCGTTTCCGTAAAGAATATTGTCTTTTATGGTTCCCGTAAATAAGAAAGGCTCTTGCAGAATAAAGCCAATCTTTTGAGAACGCTCATCCGGCTTATACGATCTAATATCTTTACCATCAAGAAGAACAGTTCCTGCTGTAGGATCATATAAACGTGCCATTAGCGAAGCAGTTGTAGTTTTTCCTCCTCCTGTTGGACCTACTAAAGCATATGTTTTACCATGGTCTAATTTCAGATTGATATCATGTAGTATCTCTTTTCCGTTCGGATAGCCGAAAGAAACATTTCTAAATTCTAACAAGGAGGTTGAATATTCTTTAGTGCTGCCATCAGAAATACCCAGATTGCTTTCTAAAGACAGTATTTGAGAAATCCGATCCCAACCTGCCATTGCTACTTGAAATGTTGACCAGAGCGAAGCCAGTTGCCTTAAAGGATTATATAAATTGACAGCATAGGAAAGGTAACTTACCAATAAGCCGATTGTAAACTCACCGATAGAAATTAAATAAATACCGTAAGCCAATACAATTAACTGTGCAAGACTTGAAAATAAACCATACACTGGTAAAAAGATATTATTAGCCAAGCCTGCTCCAATGGCAGCACTGTAGTTTTCCTGGTTCGTTTCTTTAAAGCGTTTTCGGAAGTAGTCTCGCCGGTTAAAAGCGATGATAACCTTGAAATTGTTGAGACTTTCCTGTATTTCTGCACTCATTCCTCCAGTACTTTTAAGTGTAGCAGCATTTTTTCTTTTTACCCAGGGAGATACAAGCTGAGTGAAAATTAATATCAATACAGCAGGAACAAGTGTAGCTAAACCAAGTTTGAAATTAATTGATAGCAAGAATATACTTGCGCCGGTCATTAAAGCAATGCTGCTGATAAATTGCATCAACGACTGAGAGAAAAACTGGTTTAGCTTATCAGTATCATTGTTAACGCGCGAGATAAGGTCACCGGCTTTATTCTGATTGAAAAAAGCAACCGGTAATAATTGCAGTTTGTTGAAAATAGCATTTCGCAGTGTATATAATAAACGTTGACCAATGCTGCCCATTAATGTGGTTTGCAGATATTTAGTGAATAGGGCTCCAATGTACATGGCCAGTAGAATCCCCGAAAAAACCAATACTCCATGAAAGTCCTTTGTTACTACATACTTATCAATGGTATGACCTATTATAAAAGGACCAAGGAGGTTAAGACTGGCATCTGTCAGGATCGTGAAGAATGCTATGATCAGATTCTTCCTCTCATGTGCTATTAATTTAAAAAGATCTTTAAGTCCGGCATATGTCGACTTCTTTTTCTCTTGTTCAAAAAGTTCATTCAGATTATAATTCATAGTTGCTGGTGCTTTTTTGTGAATTAGAAATCTGAACATATTCCGGGCTGGAATTCATTAATTCCTGATGCGTGCCTGTAGCAATTATTTCACCCTCCATCAATAAGATAATCTGATCGTATTTTTCTATGGACGAAATTTTCTGAGTTACAGATATTAAAGTTAAGTCAGGATAGTTACTTTGAATATTTGATAATATTTTACTTTCTGTTTTATTGTCTACTCGGGCAGTAAAATCATCAAGCAATAGTATTTTTGGATTTACTGCTAAAGCCCGAGCCAGCATGATCCGTTGTTTTTGTCCTCCCGAAAGACTTGATCCGCGTTCTGAAACAATTGTATTTAATTGATCAGGAAGTTCATCAATGAAATTATTTAGTTCTGCAGTATCGATAGCCTTTTTTAGAGATTCATCAGTTACTGTATCACTAAAAGCAATGTTTTCACGAATGCTCATATTGAAGATGATACTATCTTGAAAAACAAAACCAACCTGGCTATGAAAAGCTTCTGAATTATATTCATCAATACGGTGATCATCAAATTCAACAGTTCCTGAATCGGACTGTATTAATCCGGTAAGTAAATAAAGCAGCTGAGTTTTACCTGCAGCAGTAGGTCCGATAATTGCAGTTTTTGATCCCGGTTTAACGGAAAACGAAACATTCTTTAGGGCAGGTTTCTGACCATAACTTACGTTAACGGCATCAAGCTCAACTTTTCCCTTTAATGCACTGGTTATTGAGCCTGTTTCTTCTAAAGGCTTGGTTTCAATAATGTTGCTAATACGTTCATAAGAAGCGCTGGCTTGTGCTATAACGTTACTCATAAAGCCGATGACGAGTATGGGAAAAATTAAGAGAGCTAAATAGCTATTAAAAGCTGCAAAATCTCCTAAGCTCATACTGCCGTTAATTACAAATTTACCTCCAAGCAATAGAATTGCTAGTCCGGCTAAATTCGATGTGAAAATAATTAGTGGAATAAGTCCTGCAAAGAGACGAAGTATAGCCAATCCGAAATCTTTGGCTTTTGTATTTGCCTCTAAAAATTTATCGTATTCTAACTGTTGGGAGTTAATTACCCGAATGATTGCAGAGCCTAAAATACTTTCACTGATAACTTTATTAAGCCAGTCAATCACTGCTCTGCTTTGAATAAATAATGACCTTACTTTCCCCAGTACCAAATAAAATGTGACTCCAAGAATGGGGATGATAGCAAGAACAACCAAAGCGAGCTTCCAATCAATGGTAAGTAATAGAATACTTGCCCCAACAATGATAAATAAAGATGAAGCGAGAGATACAATGGCTTGAGAAACGAACATTTTGATTGAATCTACATCAGCAGTTAAGTTGGTTAACAGCTTCGATGGATTTGCTGTTTCGATAAAAGCAAAGCTTTGTTCAGATATTCTATCGGAAAGTTTGGCCCGTAAATCTCTCGCCACCCGTTCAGAGGCATAGGTTTGAATAACGCTTTGTAAATAGGTAAAGATGAATACAACAATGATAATAATCATGAACTGTATAATCATAGACTGGAATACAAAGGTTCCGTTTTCATAATCATCTATGCCATCACCAATAATTTTAGGTATCCATAAATTTAGGGCATTGCTAAGTAAAGCAAACAATATCAGCAGAAAGATCATTCCTGAGTAAGGCTTTAATAGCGTAAATACACTTGAGTTTCCTTTCTTCTTTCTTTTTTCTTGATCCATCTTATTATTTCAGCGCTCTCTAATCAGACGCTTTTTCTCAGACTTTCTTTCTGATATTTTTGTTACAATTAAGGATACAAATATAAACGGATGTTTGTTTTTTTAGCTATTTTGCAGAATATTTTTGATTGATTCTTATCTCTTTACATATGAAAACCAGCGTAAACCTAATCTTAAAAACCTGTTGTCTATTTTTATTAATGTGTTCTATAGCCTACTCTCAAGAAAGGGATGTTCAGGTATCAGAAAATATACGATTAAATCAATTGGGTTTTTATCCCAATGCACCTAAAGTCGCCATTATTACATCATCCAATGCTTCTACCTATAGCTTGTTAACAAGTGATAGAAGTAAAACTGTATTAACCACATTTAGGTTAAAAGAATCAGCAGATACTGCTTTAAATGGGAATAAAACCTTAATAGCCGATTTCTCTTTTTTTAAAAATCCTGGAAATTATGTGCTTTATGTAGATGGACTGGGATATTCTTACCCCTTCTCCATTCAAGACTCGATTAATAATGAACTAGCAAAAGCCACCATAAAAGCTTTTTATTTTCAGCGTGTATCTACAGCTTTGCCTGAGGAGTTTGCAGGAAAATGGCATCGGCCGGCAGGCCATCCTGACGATAAGGTATTAATTCATCCTTCTGCTGCAACAGCATCTCGTCCGGCAGGAACAATAATAAATGCTCCCAGAGGCTGGTACGACGCAGGCGATTATAATAAATACATTGTCAATTCTGGTATTACTACAGCAACATTGCTTTCTATTTACGAAGATTTCCCTGACTATGTTAAGGGTCTAAATTTATCTATTCCAGAGAGCGCGAATAAAGCTCCTGATTTACTAGATGAGATCCTTTGGAATGTACGTTGGATGCTAACCATGCAAGATGAAGATGGAGGAGTGTATCATAAACTCACCAACGCTTCTTTTGATGGAATGGTAATGCCTGGAGTAACTAAGGAGCCACGTTATGTTGTACAAAAAGGAACTGCAGCTACGCTTGATTTTGCTGCAGTACTTGCACAATCAAGCCGTATTTTTAAGGAATATAATACTGAATTTCCTGGTTTAGCAGACTCTTGTTATAAAGCATCTCTTGAGGCATGGAACTGGGCACAGAAAAATCCGAATGTTATCTATAACCAAAATGAAATGAATACTAAATATAAACCTGAAGTAACAACGGGTGCTTATGGTGATAGAAACTTTACCGATGAATTTATATGGGCCGCCTCTGAGCTTTCCGTTACAACCGGTGATGGACAATATTTAAAAACGCTGAATTTATTTCCTGATAATACAACACCACTTCCTACCTGGTCAAATGTCAAATTATTAGGTTATTATACCCTTGCTAAAAATGAAAAACTATTAAATAGCATTGCTCCGAAAGATTTTGAAATTCTTAAAGACCGTTTGATTAATATGGCAAATTCTTATATGGTAGGTCTTGATGGAAATGCCTATCAAACAGTTATGGGTAAAGCCAGTCGTGATTTTAATTGGGGAAGTAACTCAAATGCTGCAAATCAAGGAATTGCTTTAATCCAGGCTTACCGCTTATCAGGGAATAAACAATATTTGCGCTATGCTCTGGCTAATCTGGATTATCTTTTGGGCCGTAATGCTACTGGTTATTCGTATGTTACCGGATTAGGATCTAAAACACCTATGTTTCCGCATCATCGCCCTTCTGTTGCAGATGGGGTAGAAGATCCGATACCTGGTATGCTGGTTGGCGGTCCAAATCCTGGAAAACAAGACGGAGTAGCTTTGCCAAGTTCTGTTCCGAGCGAAGCCTATGTAGATGTTTCAGAGTCTTATGCAACTAATGAAATTGCGATTAACTGGAATGCTCCGATAGCTTATCTTTCTGTTGCTTTAGAAGCTTTGCAAGATGAGTTCTATTAAAAATTAAAGGAGACTTTAAGCAGAGCCATTCTGCCTCGGATGGCGTATTGATTGATGACACTTGCATTGGCATTGACCGTCGTGGTGGTAAATTGCTTTACATCGGCAATGTTTTGTACTCCTGCTTCCAAATCAGTTTGATATTTATTTAACTTATAACGAAGCGACAGGTCAATAAAATATACGTTTGAAGTATTTGAAAAGCTTTGCTGTGAATACAGCTGTTCGCCCACAACATTAAAATTCAGATTTGATAATGCCTGGAAATCAACTACGATCTTTTGCTGAATTTGGTTTATATTGGCTTGGTTTGCCCTAATCGAATTGCCACCTTGCTGTGCACTCTGGAAATGGTTGTAATTGGCTGTATAGGTAAGGTACAGCAGCTCATTTATCTTCGAATTTACATTAGCCGTAATGATGGTATTATAATTATTGAAAGGCAATAACTGCTCGTTCAGTAATTGGTTTATTCTATTAGAAGCCCAGCTGATATTGCTGCTTACCGTGGTTTTTAAACTAAAGATATATTTGCTAATACCGCCGTATACATTGAGGCTGTTTGCATTATTTATCAAGGGCATAAAAACCTGTTGTTCAATGTTATCGGTAATGATCCGCGTAGAGATATTGTCTACCGTTTTATGGCTGTAGGCAATATTAAGATTGACAAAGAACACTTTAATCGTTTTCCTGTATTGAAAACCAATGTGGGCTGCATGGGTATTGCTTTCAAAAATAGGTGCCGAATTAGCGCTAACCGTACGGTAGTTTTTCAGGATATAGCCGGTGTAAACATCTTCAACGCCTCCAAAATTGGTATTGTATTGATAGTCGATTAAAATGCGATTCTCCTGACCGCTTCTGTATTCCATTCTAGCTTCTGGGTTAAAAAGTAAATGGTTGCGAGTCACTTTCTGCTGATAGGCATCGTCTGAATAACCAATATGTTGATAACTTAATGGTAGAGAGAAGTCGAGTGTGAACTTATCTTCTGTCCAGGTGTAGCTGTTTTCTATGTATAGTTTATTACGGTTCCATTGCAGGTTGTTTATACCACTGTCCAAGGGCAGCGGGTTTTCGTTATCCACTATTGTTTTGGTTAGGGAAGAACGTAAATTCTCATGCTGGGTGTTGACACCGATTTTATAAGACTGCTTAAATTTCAAAGATCCATAGTGGAGCGTAAAATAGGTATTCGTAAAAAAGGAAGGAATGCTTGTTGTTTGATTTAAGCCTTGATAGGGATTACCGTTATTGAAGTAGTCTTCATTTAAACCAGGACTGATCTTAAGTGTTTGCGGCTCATTGACCCTGTTTACATAGCTGTAAAACTCCAGTGCTTTTTGATTGGTATTGAACATATAATTCAATTCATTGGAGAAATTACGCAGGTTGTTTTGAACAGCTTGCTTGACTTCGCTACCGTTGGTGTTTAACAAAGAATTAGCTGATTGCGGATTATAATCGGCTGCAAACGTATTGTTTAGATAATAGGTAGTCTTATTGATATTCAAATTAAGCTGGGCATGTAATTGATTGGAGTAGGCATTATTGCTTTGTCGTTCATTATAGTGAATGGTATCGTTCGGTAAGAAAATGGTAGTTTCCGACTGATAATCTTGTTGCTGATGATCATACAGATAATAGATATTTGATTTCACCTGGACGTCCTTTTTTAAGTTAAGCAGGTTGTTGGTATTGATCATACCCGTGTTATTAAATAAATACCGGTATTTGGGCAAGGGTGGCTGTGAAATTGTACCCAATGATAAAAGGTTGCCGGGTTTCTGTATGTCAAGCCTGTTAAGAAAACCCTGCAGGTTAAAGGAGGTTACCTCATCATTCAGATCGATACCTGTGTTGTTCGCCTTGAAATAATTAAGGGCTTTATATTTCCTAAATAACATGGAAGTGAGTGCACCATTGTAATTTTCAGGAAGACCGGCAGCCAGCTCTGCATGGTTGATGAGCTTAATCTTAGCATCCTCCTTAAGCGTAATGTTCATATCTACCTGATCGGTAACGCTTACTTCTGCCAGCACCTTGATGGGTTGATGGTTTAAAAAGACCTGTACTTTATCAACTATATTATTTGGGATGTTTTTTGTTCCAATGGCATATTTATCGTCAAGCAGGTTGTCGCCGTCAATATAGAAGTTGGTTATCGCCTTGCCATTATACTCTATCTTCCCTTTTTCATCTACTTCGATGCCTGGCAATCTTTTGATTACGTCTTCAATAACCCGGTCATTTGGATTGGCAAAGGATGCTGCATTGTAGCTAAGGGTATCGCCCTTTAGATTTAACCGAATTCGTTCACCTTTAATAACAACGGGTTCAAGATCCTTGCTTTCCTCCTTTAAAATAAAGTTATAATTGATTATATTCCTTTGTAATAACTGGGTCTCTTTCTGATAACCAAGGCAAGTAATCTGTAAGGTTAAAGTTTCAATGTCAACTTGATTATTTGGAACAGCGATTGAATAATTACCATTCTTATCAGATGATGAGTAATATAAAATGACTCCATTATCAGGGTTTACAATAGTAACGGTAGCAAAGGACACGGCTGTACCTGTACTGTTTTTTACTGTCCCCTCAATTTTTATCTGCGCAAGAGAACTTGTATAAAACAGGATGTTAATTAACAGTGCCCAAGCTAGTCTCGCTTTCATGATTACTTGTCGGATAGTTCCATAGGGTTAGATATGCCTCTTGTTGGAGGTTTAAGACCGGGAGTACTTATCACAACCGTTCTTCCAGCCGCCGCATTCATATAGCCAGCTCTATCTTGATAAAAGGCATCTTTCATGTCTTTATATTCTTTTACAGTGACCTTAATTCCTTTGTTTGGCACTTGTATTACTTCTGTTCCATCTTTAATGGTATGAAAACCAGCAAATTTGAATACAATCTCTTTATTGGTATCATAAGCTTCAATAATTAAGCCCGGTAAGCCATTTAGTTTCCAAGGACCTGCATGATAGGGGAGCTCATTGCTAAACCAAGCTGTATAGGATCTGCCTCTCCATTCTCCGATTGCCTTTTGGCAATTTAAACCTGAAATGGTGGAAGTTTCATTGGTGATCTGCCAGTTGATAGTTGGCCAGTCATCCTCCATCAGATAAAGATCCAAGAACCTATCTGTAATTATAAATGTATGATTGGAAAAACTTAAAAACAATTCCTCTTCTATATAAGGAATAGGTATCATCACTTTACGTCCGGATGCTATAAAGTTGGCAATCACTAAAGCATGGATACTGTCTTTATCAGCAGATTTATACCAGCTCGAATTAGTACTTAAAAACAAGTCCATGTTTTCTGTATAAAGTAAACTGCCCTTTGTTGTATCCCTTAAATGAGAAAAAGCATAAGTAATAACTGCTTTAATAGTAGCATCATTTTCTTGTGCAAGTAGTAAATTAGAAAATGGTAAAAGCAGAAGGATGGAAGATAGAATGAATTTTTTCATTGTGATATTTTTTTAGATGGTTACAGTTAATCAGATGATTTGATAGAAGCGTTGAGTAAATATAATAATTTTTTTAAAACAACTAATTAATTAGTTAATAAACTATCTGATTAGTTGCACAAGGCTTTTGATTTACTCATGAAAAGCCTTGCTTTATATATTTAACTATCTAAATAATACTGCTTCCGTTGTATCTTCGTTAAAAGTGCCAAAAAAACGGAGACACAACGAAGGTATCACTCGCTATATACGGGATTATGTAAAGCAAGGGTAATACAAAGTAGCTGTATTGTGTATTAAGGCGTATTATTGATGAAAATTAAATTACTCATAGTCAATAAGAAACCCTCTTAATCGGAATTAATTCCAAATTTATTGGAAAAAAGTTTCCAAAAATGAAAAAAGAAGCTACATTTGCATTCCTCAAACGGAGAAAAATATTCTTTGTTAAGGTGCCATAGCTCAGTTGGTAGAGCAAAGGACTGAAAATCCTTGTGTCGCTGGTTCGATTCCAGCTGGCACCACACAGAACCTCTTTACGGCAACGTAGAGGGGTTTTTTCTTGGATAGTTATGTTTTTATACTAAATGCAGGGACTGCAACTCATCTGCTAATCGGTGCAAACCTTCTTCAATTTTCTTTAGTTGTGGTTGTCTAGGCTTTTTTAAACCTGAATAGTAGTGTTGTAATTGTTTCTGATTAATTCCTGTTATTTTTTCTAAAGCAGCGTTAGTGAAAATCCAAAATGGATTGTTTCGCTTCTGCTACTGTATCTCCATCCGTAAATACCCTCTACATTTTCAGCATAAGAATTATACATATCTGCCCTACGCTCAATGATTATTTTTATCGTTTTCATTTTTTCTTTATTTATTATTTACGACATTTATTAAATAAATCTGGAGATTATTTCAGCCATAGCTCTTTAATGATTTTTTTACGAAGGCCTTCTCCTGTCTCTTTTGCACCATGAAAAGGAACTGGATATGTACGTCTTCCTTTCTCATCAATATAATGACTTCCATCAGTGCGAATATGTTTCCAGCCATTTCGATTTATATCCTGTGAAATTCACTAGACTTCATTAAAGGATCAAATAATTATTCCAGACGTTGTACTCACCTTTGTAAGTAATTACGTTTGTAAAGGTAGTATAAGTACTATCATTAAACAGGCGAAAATGAAAGATTTTGTATTAAACTGTTATTAAGTTCTTGCTATGTTGCTAAGCACAATAGGGAAATTAGGAGTAATTTCGTAGCTTAGTTTTTGTAAAAACCTTAAAACATTATGAGAAAACAAATACCCTATAGTTTCGTAGCAATTGCAGTTGCGTTAGTCTTATTCAGCTCTGTTTCTTTTGCACAGAATAATACCGGAAATTCAGGAAAACTACCTCGGCCAAAATTGGTGGTAGGGATTGTTGTAGATCAAATGCGCTGGGATTATCTATACCGTTATTATGATCGATATGGTGATGATGGTTTTAAAAGAATGATCAACCAGGGATTTAGTGCAGATAATACCAATATCGACTATGTACCAACAGTAACTGCGATTGGTCATACTACGATTTATACAGGTTCATTACCCTCTATACATGGGATAGCGGGTAATGATTTTATTATAAACGCTACCGGCGAAAGTATGTATTGTACAGAAGATAGCACGGTTAGTACAGTTGGAAGTACTTCTAATGCAGGGGAAATGTCGCCAAGAAACCTATTGGCGAGTACTATTACGGATGAATTAAAATTAGCTACAAATTTCAGATCGAAAGTAATTGGTGTGGCAATTAAAGATAGGGGAAGTATCTTACCTGCCGGACATGCGGCCGATGCTGCCTATTGGTTTGATGGCGAGACTGGTAATTTTATTACTTCGACCTATTATATGGATAAGTTACCAACATGGGTTGATGGTTTTAATAAACAAAAGTTGGCTGAGAAGTACCTGAATCAAGGTTGGGAAACTTTGTATCCTATTAGTAGCTATGTACAAAGTAGCGCTGATGATAACAGGTATGAAGGTAAGTTTAGTGGAACTGAGAAACCTGTTTTTCCGGTTAATACAGCAGAGCTCTATAAGACCAGTGGGGCAGGAGCTATCCGGACTTCACCTTATGGAAATACATTAAGCTTTGATATGGCAAAGGCTGCGGTTGAGAATGAAAAATTGGGTCAGGGTATAGTAACTGATTTCTTGGCTCTAAGTCTTTCTTCTACCGATTATGTTGGCCATCAGTTTGGACCAAATGCAATCGAGGTTGAGGATACCTATTTGAGATTGGATCAAGAGTTGGCAAGTTTCTTTAAGTACTTAGATCAGAGAGTGGGCGCAGGAGAGTATACTGTATTTTTATCTGCAGATCATGGGGGCGCACATAATGTGAGTTTCTTAAAAGACAATAACATTCCTGCAGGAGCTTGGGGAACAGGAAAGATTTTAACAGAACTAAATAGCGTGCTGCAAGCTAAATTTGGTGAAGAAAAATTGATTCTAAGTTTATCAAACTATCAAGGGCACCTTAATTATAATGTGATAGAAGAGAAAAGTTTAGATATTGAAGCTATAAAATTAGCAGCCATTGATTTCTTGAGAAGACAAGAAGGAGTAACCTATGTTGTGGATATGGATAAGGTTCAATCAGCATCTATACCTAAGGTTATTCGTGAGCGGATAATTAATGGATATAATTATGATCGGAGTGGTAATATCCAAATTATTTTAGACCCTGCCTGGTATAGTAGTGGTTCTGCAAATCCAACAGGAACAAGCCATTCAGCCTGGAACCCATACGATGCTCATATTCCATTATTGTTTATGGGTTGGGGAGTTAATCCCGGGAAAACAAATAGACCGACCAATATGACGGATATAGCTGCGACTATTGCAGCTATATTGAAAATTCAGCAACCAAATGGTTCTATTGGGATTCCAATTTTAGAGGCAATAAAGTAATAATTTCGGATATTATTCCGTTGGAGTAAGTTAACTGCAGATATCCGAATGTTTAAATCTATAATTAAATGAGAAACCTTTTTCTTTATACAGTAATTCCGATTGTAGTTTTATTATTAATTCTTACAGGAATTTATCCTGGTTTAATATGGTTGACTTTATTGGCTGTGGCTATATTGGGATTAGGTATTTATAATCTGGTTCAGAATAAACATGCTATCTTAAAAAATTTCCCGGTTATAGGTTATTTGCGGTATTTCTTTGAATTTATTTCTCCGGAGATCCAGCAGTATTTTATTGAAAGAAATACAGATGGGAAACCTTTCTCACGTAATTTACGATCTATTGCTTACCAGCGTTCAAAGAATTTGGAAGCAACATCACCTTTTGGTACTCAGCTTGAACTTAATCATCGCGATTATGAAGGTTTGCGTCATTCAATTTATCCGGTACCCATTATTGAAGAGTTACCGCGAATAATTATTGGTGGAAAAGATTGCAAACAACCTTATAGTGCTTCGCGATTAAATATTTCTGCAATGAGCTATGGCTCTTTAAGCTCAAATGCTATTATGGCGTTGAATAAAGGAGCTTTACGAGGAAATTTTTATCACAATACTGGCGAAGGTGGAATCTCCGATCATCATATGCAAGGTGGCGATCTGGTATGGCAAATTGGAACCGGTTATTTTGGATGTAGGACAGAGCATGGAAACTTTGATCCGGAAAGTTTCCGTGAAAAAGCCCGTCGGAAAGAAGTTAAGATGATTGAACTGAAGCTATCACAGGGTGCAAAGCCAGGGCATGGAGGTATTTTGCCGGCTGTTAAGAATACAGAAGAGGTTGCCAGAATCAGGGGCCTGATACCTTATACTTTGGTGCTTTCTCCACAACATCATACTGCTTTTTCAAATGCAAAGGAACTTATTCAGTTCATTGGAACACTACGTGAATTATCTGATGGTAAACCAGTAGGTTTTAAGCTATGCATAGGAAGAACGGATGAGTTCATTGAGCTTTGTGAGACCATGAATTCATTAAACATTTATCCGGATTTTATAACAGTTGACGGAGCAGAAGGAGGGACGGGTGCCTCTCCATTAGAATTTGCTGATGCCGTTGGTATTCCTTTAGAACCGGCATTAATTTTTGTCCATCAATCATTGGAGAAATTTGGAATAAGGGATAAGCTGAGAATTATTAGTAGTGGTAAAATTCTATCGGCGGCGTCCTTCTTAAAAATCCTTTCTTTGGGTGCTGATGTATGTAATAGTGCGCGAGGATTTATGTTTTCATTGGGATGTATACAGGCGTTGAGATGCAATACGAATGAGTGCCCGACGGGTGTTGCAACGCAAGATAAGATGTTAGTAAAGGGGCTGGCAGTATCTGATAAGAAAGACCGCGTTTATTATTTCCATCTTAATACCTTGCTTGCCTCAATGGAATTACTGGCAGCTTGTGGAAAGAAGAGCTTTGATGATATTAGTATGGATATCTTTATGAGGGGTGATGAGTTTATGCATTTATCGGATATTTATTTCCCGAATTATCTGGATGATTTCACAAAGATAAGAACTGATAAATCGACATTCAAGCGCGTGGGCGATCGGCCTGATGAACAATTAAATAATTGATATAACACGTGCTGCAGGACTATAAGTATCAGATTTATTAATTAAATTTGGCTGAATCATCGAAGCTAATTAAGGTAAACAGTTTGTAATTATGATATCTAAAAAAGAGATTATTGAGAAGGTTGGGGTTTTATTAAAGGAGCTAACTGACAAGTTTGAGTATATTTCAGATAGTGGTAAGGAAGTTAATCCCCTTGAATTTCAACTTTTTGAGATAAATGCCGCTTATTTTGCTGAACATGCAAACCTCCTTCGTAAACTTGAAGAAGAAGAATCCAGAAGTCGGGCAGAGGTTGAGGAGCATGCTGAGATTCATGAAAATGTCTTGGAAGAGGTAGAGCATACAGAATTAAAAAATACAGAACAGGTAGCTAATGCTGAGAAAGAAGAAGAATCAGAGAATGAAAAACCAGTATTAGAGGAAGAGCGAGAAAAAGAACCTGAAATAAAAGAAAGTACTAAAGACCCTATTATTTTCACTCCTGTAACAAATCACGAGCCTGTAGAAGAAGAAGCTTTAGATTCTCAAGAAACTGTTGAGGAGATCACGGAGCAAGGTAATAATGCTAGCAGTGATAATAATTCTGTTAGCAGGGAAGAAGAACAAGTTAAAGATCAGGAAGAACCTGAACCTGCCCAAGAAGTTTCTCATGAAGTTGTAATTGAAGAGAAAACGGTGAATGTTCCTAATGAGCGGCCAATGAGTTTAAATGAGCGGCTTTCTGAACAGAGAAAAACTATGGATGCAGAAAAGAAACATTTAGAGTCTCCGCGTAGAATTAAGGATATTAAATCGGGAATAAATTTGAATGATAAGCTGTTGTTTATTAAGGATCTATTTAATGGTTATAGTCTTGCTTACAGTGAAGCAATTGAGTTATTAAACCGGTTTGAAAGCTTTGAAGATGCTGATCGTTTCTTAAAAGCTAATTATGCCCAGAAGAATAATTGGGAAGCAAAACAAGCAAGCGTAGATAAATTATACGCTATACTGAGGCAACGATACGGTTAATATTGCATGTTACAGGAAGCAATAGGCTTGCTATATTGATTGAATATTAAATAAACCTTTTCTGTTTGCATCTAACTTAATCAGGATAAACAGTAGGATGGTAAAACTCCATAAGGACGACCCTCCATAGCTTATAAATGGTAAAGGGATACCAATTACCGGAACAATCCCTAAAGTCATTCCAATGTTTATGAAGAAGTGAAAGAATAATATAGATACAACTCCGTATCCATATATTCTTGCAAAAGAGGATCGTTGCCGTTCTGCAATATGAATCAGCCTTAAAAGCAGGGCTACATAAATTAATACTAATATTGCAGACCCTACAAATCCCCACTCTTCACCAATTGTACAAAATATAAAGTCTGTACTTTGTTCGGGCACAAAGTTGTATTTTGTTTGAGTGCCTTCGAGATAGCCTTTGCCAAGCATTTGACCTGACCCTATAGCAATTAAAGATTGATTGACGTTATAGCCTTCTCCTCTTGGATCGTCAATCTTCCCTAATAAAACCTCAATACGATTACGTTGATGGCTTTGAAGAACGTTATTATAAGCGAAATCTACACCCATAACAAATATAGAAGCCGAAATAAAAACAACTATACTGGAGATGATATTACTTTTAGTCTTTTTAGTGAAATAAATTACTGCGATAGTAAGAAGGGCGACTATAGCAATTACAATCCATTCTGTATAAAGTAATGTAAGAACAAACAGAGCAATGCTGATTCCTCCAATTAGTAAAATCTTGCCTGATACATACCCTTCCCGATAAAAGACAAAAACTAATGCAAAGAATGTTAATGCTGAACCTGTATCGGGTTGTAGCATAATTAATATTACAGGAATTAGGAGTAAGAGGATTCCGACAGCCAATGTTTGAAGATTAGGATTCTTGGTGCTATGGATATTCAAATACTTAGCTAGCATTAAACAGGCTGCTAGCTTAGCGAACTCAGATGGCTGTAAGCGAAATAAACCCAGTTCTATCCAAGCCTGGTTACCCCCAACATTTCGCCCGATAAATAACACAACGATTAATAAGAGGAGGGTAATTACATAAAATACAGGTGCAACGGAACTATAAAACCTGCTATCAATAATCAATATAACAGCTCCCAGTACAATGGCAGATATTATGAAAATGAACTGTTTCCCATAGTTTGTATTTAAACTTAAGATACTGGGGTTTTCAATATCATAAACAGCCGCGTGAATGTTAAACCAGCCGATAATACAGAGAGCTAACCATAAGAATATAGTAAGCCAATCGATTCCAGAACCAAAGAATTTACGATTTGTATTTATCATTTTGAGCTAATATAGCGGTATTGTTTTGTTTAGTTTTCTGAGCTTGTTTTTGTTCTGCCGGAGTCTGTTTTTCTGTGGTATCTGCTTCTTTTGGTGTTGTTTCTTTTTTTACTGCTACAGGTTTAACGGCCGGCATTAGATTTCCATTATAAATTCGATCTTGAATATATTTGGGCATGGTAATCGTATCGGTTAAATATTGCTCAACCATCATACTTGCGATTGGAGCAGCCCAAACACCTCCATAACCTGCATTTTCAACGAATACAGCAATAGCGATTTTAGGATTTACACGCGGAGCAAAAGCAAAGAATACAGCATGGTTCTCTCCATGTGGGTTTTGGGCCGTTCCTGTTTTTCCAGCCATTTCTATGCCGTTTATTTTTACAGAATAGGCGGTTCCACCGGGCCGGTTTACAGCTTGGCTCATTCCTTCAATTACCGGTTCAAAATATTTAGCATCTACACCTACAGAGATCTTTTCAGTAAATTCGGGCTTAACAATTTTTTTATCGCCGATTGATTTGATTAAATGAGGACGATAATAAAATCCTCTGTTGGCAACAATAGCCATGATGTTTGCCATTTGCAAAGGAGTTATACCCATTTCTCCCTGACCGATAGACAAGGAAATATTGTAAGCTGAAGTCCATTTATCGTTTCCAAAGCGTTTGGTATAATAATCTGAAGTAGGAAGGTTGCCTGAGTTTTCCCCCGGTAAATCAATGCCTAATTTCTCTCCAATTCCGAATTTCTGAACAGCTTCTCTCCATTGATTGTAAGCTAGTGATGATTTTTCACCTCTTCCATCAATCATTTTTGCATAAGTATATCCGTAATATGTATTGCAAGAGGTTTGAATTGAAGATACCAATGAAGTTGAACCATGAACGTGCGTGCAACCCATGAACCCGCTTCTGCCATAGCGATATCCACCCGGGCAGTAAAATACGGTGTTCTGATCTATTAATTTAGCTTGCTGGGCTACTAATGCACTTACAACTTTAAAGACGGAACCTGGTGGATATTGGGCTTGAATAGGTCGAATAAACATAGGTTTATTAGGATCGTACAATAATTTCATGTAATTATTGCCGCGTTCTCTTCCTACCATCATGTTGGGGTTATAAGAAGGGCTACTAACAAAGCTTAGTATTTCACCGGTTTGTGGTTCGATGGCAACAATGGTTCCTACTTTGTTCTTTAATAGTTTTTCTCCTAATATTTGCAGTTCTTTATCCAGTGATGACATCAGATCTTCACCTGCTACAGCCAAAGTGTCGTATTTCCCATCTGCAAAATGTCCCTTAGGGCGGTTGAATGCATCGACCATTAAGTTCTGAATGCCTCGTTGGCCTCGTAACAGCTCTTCATAGGCACGTTCTACTCCACTAACGCCGATATAGTCTCCTGGTCTGTAAAAGCCATCGCTTCGCTCAATATCCTTATCAGTAACTTCGTTTATATACCCCAGAAACTGAGCAGCTATGCTGTCGGGGTAGTTTCTGACTGTACGGTTTTGTACGTAAAATCCTCTGAATTTATATAAGTGTTCTTGTAAGCGGGCATAGGTCTCTGCAGAAAGTTGTTTCTCAAAAATGGATGCTTTGTACGGTGAGTAGTTTTTTGCTTTTGTAAAACGGCTTATGAATCCTTGTTTATCGATATCAATTAATTGACAAAAGAGTGCCGTATCAATGTCCTTTACCTCTCTAGGAGTAACTAAAAGGTCATAAACCGGTTCGTTTTGTACAAGGACTTTGGAGTTTCTATCTAAAATTACACCACGTGCGGGATAAATAATGACTTTACGTAAAACGTTGTTTTCGGCAGACAAATAGTAGGAATCATCAATGACTTGTATATAGAACAGACGTAACAAAAGAACGACTGCAGCTGCAATGATAATACCTTGTACAATGAATTTTCGTGCAAAAAAACTATTCACCTTTTTTTTCTTCTATAAAAGATTAACTCAAAGAGTATAATTAGAACAGTTGTAAATATACAACTAAAAAGAATGCTTGTTAAAGTCGAAAGGATGTTATTTAGGGAGAAACTTTCCAATAAATACAGAGTTAAGTGATGGAAGAAACTTAATATAAAGACGTAAATAAGGAACCAGCGAAAAGACATTTGATCAATTCCTGGTGATATGGAATCATGGTCATCATCTTGTATTGTAAGGTTCATAAAGATAATCCGAACCCAGGCTAAGGTAACGCACGCTGCCGCATGAACCCCAAGAGTATCATAAAAAGCATCAATCGTAAGGCCTGTGAGGAAGGCGATCAAAAATAGAAGGCCCTTTGAAATCCGAACAGGAAGTAACATGATAGCCATGATATAAGGGAAAGGGATGACCAAATTATAATACCCTGTGTTTTTGAAAAGGAATACTTGTGCTAAGATTAGCAGTATAAAACGTAGAATATTTTCTAATAATAGCTTAGTCATTTTCTAAATTTTGTATTTCAAGTGCTTCCTTCTCTGCCGAATACTGATCGGTAATTATATAAACGTATCGTAAGGTACTGAAATCGTTGTTTAATAATACGCTGATATCTAAGAAGCTGCTTCCACTGCTTATTCCGGTTTCTAATACAGTTCCGATTACTATTCCCGGAGGGAATAATGAAAATCCAGAAGTTATTACCTGTTCGTTTTTTTCAACCTTTACATGATTAGGAATATCGCGCAAGAGTGCTTTCTTAGGATCATAAGTTTGTGTTCCCCAAATAAGTGAGCCAAAAGCCTGGCTCTTTGCCAGACTCGCGCTGATTTTTGTATCTGAGTGTAGCAAAGACTGAATCGTGGAGAAATTTTCGGATACGTTAAGAACAATTCCTACAATCCCTTTGGATGAAATTACTCCCATTCCTTTTTTTATGCCGTGTCTGGATCCCCTGTTTACTGTAATATAATTGTTTTTCTGATTAACGCTATTGTTAATTACCCGAGCCTGGATATAAGAATATTCAGGTTGTTGTGTACTATCACGCACAATATTGGATATAACCTTATCATCGTAATTAGAACTTTTTAATAAAGCTCTTAATGCTGAGTTTTCACGCGCAAGGGCTAAGTTGGTTTCATTTAGACTTAGGTATCCTTTGAAATAATCTACTTGTTGGTAAATAGAGCCTATTATTTGACTGGAAGAGTTTATAGCATTTGCGCGTTGAAAGGTGTTATTACTGACAACCAAGACTACAGAGCCTCCGAAAAACAGGATAAACAAAAAGAATGTACTGTATCTATTTATGAATACCCAAAGATTACGCATATTTTAAAATTGAGATTGAGATCTGAAATTATGCTTTTAATTGTTTATTCGAAACGTCAAGTCATCAATCTCAATCTCATATCTTTTTATTGCATTAAAAATTTAAACTTACCAATATTCTTCAGTGAGATACCTGTTCCTCTTACAACCGCTCGTAAAGGATCTTCTGCAATATGTACCGGAAGCTTTGTTTTAGCGTGAATACGTTTATCTAAACCACGAAGTAAGGCTCCTCCACCGGTTAGGTAGATACCAGTTTGATATATATCAGCAGAAAGCTCTGGTGGTGTAATTTCTAAGGCTTTTAATATTCCTTCTTCAATTTTAGAAATGGATTTATCTAAACAATGTGCAATTTCAGTATATGAAACTGTAATTTGTTTTGGAACACCGGTCATTAAATCCCTTCCCTGAACGGCGAAATCTTCAGGTGGATCTTGTAGTTCAGGCAAGGCTGATCCTACTTCTATTTTGATTTTTTCTGCAGTCCGCTCACCGATCATGATGTTATGCTGGCGACGGATGTAATTGATAATATCTGAATCAAAATTATCTCCTGCAACACGGATTGACTGGTCACATACAATACCGGAAAGAGCAATAACAGCAATCTCAGTTGTACCTCCACCAATGTCAATAATCATATTTCCCATAGGTTCATCCACATCTATCCCAATTCCTACTGCAGCTGCCATGGGCTCATGTATAAGATAAACTTCTTTAGCTCCGGCAATCTCAGCTGAATCCCGAACAGCGCGTTTCTCAACTTCTGTAATTCCTGAAGGGATACAGATAACCATTCGTAAAGACGGGAAAAACCAACCTTTGCCATTGTTGATTTTCTTAATCATTCCACGGATCATATGTTCAGCAGCATTGAAATCGGCGATAACACCGTCTTTTAGAGGGCGCACAGTATGAATATTAGCATGTGTTTTACCTTCCATTTGCATAGCCTGGCGACCTATTGCAATTACTTTATTCGTTGTGCGGTCAAACGCAACGATCGAAGGTTCATCAACAACAACTTTATCGTTATGTATAATTAGTGTATTGGCAGTACCTAAATCAATGGCAACTTCTTGAGTAAACCAGTTAAATAACCCCATTCAGATATTTGTTTATAAATTTATATTGATTGTAAAGTTAATTTCTTTTTGCAAAAATGCTTATTAATTTCCTATAAAATTGAATAATAATGCTCTAATTAATAATGATTGCAATAGCAAGATAAAAATAATAATTGGCTTAGTGTTTAAAGTGGCGTACCCCGGTAAGAACCATAGAGATATTCTTTTCATTAGCCATATTTATAGACTCTTTATCTTTGATAGATCCACCCGGCTGTAGTACTGCAGTTACACCAGCATTTGCTGCAATTTCCACACAATCAGGAAAAGGAAAGAATGCATCTGATGCCATTACAGAACCTTCCAGACTAAAGCCGAAGTGTTTTGCTTTGTCAATTGCTTGTATGAGGGCATCAACTCTGGATGTTTGTCCGACACCACTTGCAATCAATTTGCCATCCTTAACAAGAACAATGGTATTTGATTTTGTGTGTTTAACAATCTTATTGGCAAAAACTAAGTCGGTTAATTCACGTGTTTCTGGTTTACGATCGGTAACGCACTCCATATGTTCAATACTTTCAATGGCAGTATCTTTATCCTGTTGAATGATTCCATTCAATAAAGTTTTAAACTGCATGGCAGGTAACTCGATCTCTTTGCGTCTTAAGATGATTCTATTCTTTTTTGAAGTTAGAATTTGAATCGCTTCATCACTATATTCCGGAGCAATAAGAACTTCGAAGAACAGGTGACTGATTTCTTTCGCTGTTTCTTCGTCAATTTTTTCATTACTTATTAATACGCCACCAAATGCAGAAACAGGATCACATGCAAGTGCGGTTTTCCACGCTTCTAAGATTGAGTCGTTACTGGCTATACCGCAGGCATTTGTGTGTTTTAAAATGGCAAATGTTGGTTCAGTGAATTCGTCTATTAATGATACAGCAGCATCTACATCTACTAGATTATTATAAGATAATTCCTTTCCATTCAACTTATCAAACATGGCATCCAAATTACCATAAAAGACTGCCGCTTGGTGAGGATTTTCTCCATATCGAAGACCCTTCGACTGAGTCTCACTGTATTTGAAGACATTTAAAGAATCAGGCTGATTGTTGTTAAAGTAACTAAATATACTTGTATCGTAATGAGAAGAAATATGAAAGGCTCTTTTTGCAAAATATTTACGTTGTTCAAGGCTGGTATATCCTTCGTTTGCTGCTAGGATATTTTCAAATTCTTTGTAATCATCTCTTGAAGATAAAGTAACAACATCCTTAAAGTTTTTAGCTCCAGCACGTATTAAAGAAATCCCGCCGATATCAATTTTTTCAATGATATCTTCTTCACTTGCGCCTGATTTTACAGTTTCTTCGAAAGGATAAAGATCAACAATAACTAAATCAATTTCAGGAATCTCATATTGTTGGGTCTGTTCTTTGTCGCTGTTGTTATCCCGTCTGGAAAGAATTCCACCAAATACAGAGGGATGTAAGGTTTTAACCCTTCCTCCCAAAATAGATGGATAGCCTGTTAAGTCTTCTACTGCAATAACATCAACTCCCAGATCACGAATAAATTTCTCTGTTCCACCAGTAGAAAATATCTTCACACCATACTTCTGTAAAAGGTGAATAAGAGGTTCTAGATTGTCTTTGTAATAGACTGATATTAATGCGTTTTTGATTTTTACCGGCTGATTCATTTATTATTTGTTGAGATTAGTATTAATTCTTTTATGATGTTTTCAATTACTTTCGGATAGTGCAAATGTTCTAATTGCTGACCTTTAAATTGAATTAATTCAATAGTATCGTCAGGCTCGATCTTATACTTTGCCTGGTAGATGATTTTACCTTCGTCAAATCTTTCATTTACATAATGTATGGTAATGCCTGATTCGGGCTCCTTTGCTTCCAGAACAGCTTGGTGTACATGATTTCCATACATGCCTTTTCCTCCATAGGATGGAAGTAGAGCAGGGTGGATGTTGATAATCCGATCTGGAAATGCATGAATTAGATTCGCTGGAATCAACCATAGAAAGCCGGCTAAAACAATTAAATCAATTTGAAGATTCGTTAATAAATTTAAAACATCGTCGCTATGATAGAACTCATTTCTATCAAAAACATGGGTAGGTATTTCAAAATTATCTGCTCTTTGTAATACATAAGCATCAGGGTTGTTGCTTAAAATAATAGATACTTCAGCGGAACTGTGATCCTTGAAATATTCTAAGATTTTTTGAGCATTTGACCCTGATCCGGATGCGAAAATGGCGATGCGCTTCTTCAAATTATGAATTTTTCCACAAAGATATTAATATCACCCGACATAGGAAAAGTATATAAACTTAAATTGATTTATTTTTATATTTTTGGCTGAAGAATATTTACAGGCTTTTTTTATTATAAATTTAGAATTATAGAATCTATGCTACGGTCAGTCTTGTTTACATTGTTAGCGATATTTGTTTTTGCCGGTTGTAATAATAATAACGGTGAAGCCACAAATGCTCCTGCATCAGTTCCTGAATTTACTTTTGTGAATATGGCAGATAATACACCTGTTACAAGAACGAGTTTAGCAATACAGGGCAATGTTGTTTTTGTGTTTTTTGATACAGGTTGTATTCATTGTAGAAATGAAATTACTGCAATGGGAGAGAATTTCTCGCAGTTTAAGGATGCTACCTTTTACATGGTTTCCCAACAGGATAAGGCAATCATCGCTGATTTTATGAATACTTATGGAAGTAAAATGCGTGACCAACCAAATGTTCACGTGTTATTAGACAGCAGATACGAATTTCTTGCCAAATTTAAACCAATGCAATACCCTGCTTTATACGTATATGGACCAGATCGGAAGTTGAAAGCTTTCATGGAAGGTGAAAACAGTATCGATCAGGTAATTGCTGCAGTCAATAAATAGTATTTAACCCTCTAATGCCTTTTTAAGTTTCGTATAACCTGACTTACTTACGCTAATAGAAGTTTTGTCTTTAAGAATGAGCTTATGACCATCTTTGTCGTAAGGTTCTATACGGATAACCTGATTTAATCGAACAATAAACGAACGGTGAACTCTTACGAATTGTTTTTCATCTAGATTTTGTTCGAAATAAGAAAGCGTATTCTTTTTTAGAGCGCTTCCTTCATCAGTATAAATGCAAACATAATCGTCATCAGCTGCGAGATAATTTATTTTACTTACTGGAATTATTTTGATATTGTTGCCAGTTCGCACCAATACCCGATCAATATAGCGGTTGTTTTCAGCGACTTTTTGAATGAAGGACTTTGTTTTTTGCTGGTAAGAGCTATTTGCATTATTTTGTGCTATGAATTTCTGAACTGCTTTAGTAAAGCGAGCTTTGCTAATGGGTTTTAGAAGATAATCAATGGCATGCTGTTCAAATGCTTGTATAGCAAACTCTTCATAAGCCGTTGTGAATATTACCGGAGGTGGATCTTCCAGCAATTCCAAGAGTTCAAAACCAGTTATTTTAGGCATCTGGATATCCAGAAAAATCAAATGCGGTTCGAATTCTGCAATTGCTTTGGCAGCTTCGAATCCATCATTGCATTCTTTTACAACTTGAATCTCCGGGAAATCAATTAAGTATTCTAATAAGATGCTTCTGGCTAAAGGTTCGTCGTCAATAATTAATGCTTTTATCATGGCTATTGGGGAATTGAAATAGTTGCTGTAAAGGTGTTCTTTTCGGCACGGGTTTGTAATAAATCTGTACGACCATAGATTAGGAATAAGCGTCGCTCAATACTTCTAAGGCCAAATCCTGAACTCTTTTGTATGTTTATATTTTCGGGATCAAATGGATTTTTAATTTGAATCTGCAGAATGTTGTCGTTTCTCAGAACGTTTATTTGGATATTCACCTGTGCGAGTGTATCATACAAGCCATATTTAATTGCGTTTTCCAATAACGGTTGTACAATCATTGCAGGGAGTAGTGAACCAGTACTGTTTTCGTCAATATGAATATCCACATTTAATCGATGTCCAAATCGCACTTTCTCAATGTCTAGGTAAAGTTGGAGATGTTCCAGTTCTTCATTAAGTCCTAATAGTTTTTGATCATCTTTATGTAATGTCCCTCTTAGGAAATCAGATAATTGAAAGACCATAGTTCGTGCCTGTTCCGGTTTAGTGCTAATTAGAGCAATTACGGAATTCAAACTATTAAAAAGAAAATGAGGTTGTAATTGTTGTCTCAGGTTGTATAATTCAGCCTCACGAGCTATCTTTTCTGCGTCAACCTTACGCTTCTCAGATTCGCTATTATTTTGTTGGATGTTCCATAAAACGTTCATAAGTGCCATCCATCCAATCAATAGGCTTGCTGCAAGGAATCTTAAGAGAATAGAATAATCAACAAATTGCTGATAGCTATTATCTTGAATGCTCCACCCAATTCCATAACGGATAATGACAATGCTCAGAATTGAGAGAGATAGGACCCAAACTAGAATATAAACTACTTTTTCATTTCCGGGTTGATAATAATGTAATGCATTTGCAACTATATAGCAAGCTGTGGTTATAGTAGCAGCAGATATTAAGCTATCTATTATTGCAATATCAATTGGAATTTCATACCAGAAGAGAGTAATAGATTGCACAATTGCCCAACCAGAAAATATGATTGCGCAACTTAATAGCAGAGATCTATGCCTTACAATTGGCTGACTAGATTGAGACATGGATGCAAATTAGATGCTTTTAATAGTTATACCACCAAAAATGGAAGTTCCTTTTATATATAATACCTTTGTTCGATCGGGTGCTGAGTGAGTATGGAAGCGTTTATCTTCAATTCCTCCAAATATGGACGCCATCTCTGGTTTGATAACCCAATGGGATGGGGTAATTATAGTAGTACCTCCAAAGAGCTGAACTACTTCCAAGGTTGCAGGCTCCTTAAGATCAGCCCACATTAAATTGATAGTCGATCCTCCCATAATATTCACTATATCGCCCCCCTTAAACTGCTGGGAAACGATCGAATGTTTAGCATCACCAAAAATAGAGGTAGAATCTATATAGTCTTCTGTATATCCCTGATAATTTTTTGTGTTTTTTTTACTGTAAGTATCGTTCCTCTCCCAATCAGCCTCATTCTTTAATTCGGCTTCATCAGTTGAAGGTGGAGTTTCCGGAGGTAAATCAGTTTCAACATCGTTCTCGTCTTTAACTCTTTTGTCCCATACAAAATCGTCAGACCTCGGAGTGGTAGGAGGAGTGCCTGGGCGAAACCTTTTAGAACGACCTTTAATAAGCGTGAAGCCAATAAAAATAAGAATGATTGGCCATATCAGCGGCCCTAGCCTAAAATCGAAAACGTTATTTAGCAGAAAAAAACCACCCAGTGCTATTAGAACATAAGGCATGTTGTTTTCAAAGTTCGTTTTTGCACCGATAAATAACCCGACGATAATTAATGTCATTGGCCAGCTAAAAAGCCAGCCCAATGAAAGTGCCGGAATGAGGCGATCAATAAGTAACAATCCTCCTATAAGGATAATGATAAGCCCAATGAAGTTTCTTCCTGAACGGGAGTCTTTGATCGATTGATTTCTTCTTTTCATTGTATTAATAATTTCTTCAAATATAGTTACCTCAATCAAGTGCCTAAAGAGTAAATAGTTATATCACCTTAATAAATCGGTAAACGATGGAGTTTTGTCGGTAAATAGCAAGTGATATTGTGGAGTTGAAAAACATAACCATTTTAATATAAGCATCTTCTAAGTACATGACAATATAATAATAACTATCTAGTGGATCTATGATTATGGACAATCACAGCCCCTCAACCGATTCTTGCTGTATATCGTTTAGCCATTTTTTAATAATATCTGTGAAAGAACATCTGAAGAGTGGTTAATTGTTTTCGTTATTACCAACGTTAGCATGTGCCTGAAAGTTTTAATTGAAATATCGGTATCATTTTCCCCGATCCCGCCTTATATAGAAAAGAAGTAAGGGTATATCTGCATAGATGATAGCCGTAAAGCTCTTATTAGTTAATTCAAAAGCAATTATATGAAAATTTATCTTATCATTTTAATGTTATTTATTGGTGTCATTTTGACATTACACTTAAGTATGAATGCTCAAGTGGGTGCAATTATTAAAAACCCAAAAACCGGGAATGCCTTATTCTGGACTATTGGTGCTTTCACTGCTATTCTTATTGCGTTAACTTCTTTTGAAGCAGAAGCATTCTCGCGATTAAAGGAAGTGCCAGTTTGGTTGTTTTTAGCTGGAGTCATTGGGGCCATTTTGGTTTTTGGTATTGCCTGGACCATTCCACAAATTGGTGCGGCTTCCGCTTTTGTGCTTATGATAGCTGGTCAAGTTATCGCGGGCGTGGTGTTATCACATTTCGGTTTACTTGGATCTCCAATTGAAAAAATTTCGATTCTTAAAATCATGGGAATTTTGCTTCTGCTTTCCGGAGTTAGTCTTGTCACATTTGCCAAATAAGGGCATATATCAGTAATAAATCACATAATCATTAATAAATCAAGTACAATAATATGAGAAGAAACCATCTAAATAGGAGAGATTTTGTAAAAATTGCTGGTATAGGTAGTGCTGCTTCATTGATCACAATTCCCTCTTTAGCATTTAAGGAACAGGTTAAGAAAAGTGATATAGGTGCCACTTTTATTTTATGGGGTTATGGTTCGGACGCCTTAGAACCAGCTCTTTCGAGTATTTCGAAATTGGGTTTTCATTCTTTTGAAACTTTTGGCAATGTAATAGAGGATTGGGAAGAGAAAAGAGGTGGCTTTAAGAAAATCGTCGATAAATACGGGGTGCCAATCATATCTGCATTTTGTATGACGGATATTCTGGATCCATCCAAAAGAAAAGAAGAGTTAAAAAAATTAATCAAGTGGGCTAGACTTTTAAAAGAAAATGGGGGTAAGGTAATTGAATATTGTGCTGCGGGAATCGACCGGGAAAAGATGAAGTTTGATTACCGCGAGCATAAAAAAAATATGCTGGATGCAATGAATGAATATGCAAAGGCAGTTGTTGATCAAGGCTTAGTTTGTGCACTTCATCCTCATACAGGGACACCAATAGAAACAGAAGAAGAAGTATACTTCGCAATGGAGAATCTGGATACCCGGTACATGAAGTTTGGACCTGATGTAGGACAGCTTGAGAAAGCCGGCTGCAATCCTATAAAGATCGTAAAGGATTTTTTGCCTTTGGTAGAGCATGTGCATTTAAAGGATTATGAAGGAGGAGATAATGGATACCTGGGATATGCTCCCTTAGGAGAGGGAATAGTAAAACTAGAAACTATCTTGGAATTATTGGAAGAGAGAAGAGGAGAAATGACAGGAGGAATTATGTTTGAGCTTGACTTTGATAGGGAAATCCCAACCTACCGTAGCGGTTACGGTGCTGCAAAAGACTCCCGAAATTATTTAGAAAAATTAGGTTATAAGTTTAATTAAAACAACAAATGATAGAAGAAAATACAATTAAAAAATTGCACATGTCAATAGCTGGAAAGCAGGTTGAAACCACTTCAGGTAATTACTTTGAAATCGTTAACCCTAGTACTGGCAAGGTGCAGGCGTATGCCCCAAAATGTACAAAAGAGGAAGTTATTTCTGCCATTGAAGCTGCGCAAAATGCCTATAGCTCCTGGTCATCTGTACCCGTATTAAAACGTGTTCAGGTGCTTTATCGCTTCCGGGAATTAATCGAGCAGCATATGGATGAACTCGTTGAAACGCTTTCAAAAGAAAACGGAAAAACCTTAGGGGAGGCAAAAGGCGATGTGCTAAAAGCAAAAGAGGTGGTTGAATTGGCTTGTGGAATTCCGACCATGATGATGGGAGATTCCATTATGAATATATCAACCGGGTTCGATACAGTTTCCTATAGAGAATCTCTGGGTGTATTTGTTGGTATTGCACCTTTCAACTTTCCTGCTATGATCCCAATTGGGTGGATGCTTCCTTTATGTATTGCTACAGGAAACACTTTGGTTCTGAAGGCTTCAAATGTAACCCCAATGAGCTCCTTTCGATTAGTGGAACTTTTGTATGAAGCCGGTTTGCCACATGGGGTTGTCAATATTCTTACATGTGATATAGAGGAATCAGCTCCTTTACTGGAGCATCCAGATGTGAAAGGAGTGACCTTTGTAGGTTCTACAAAAATTGCCAAATATATTTATAAAACAGCCTCTGAGAACGGGAAACGAGTACAGGCACTGGGACAAGCCAAAAATCATGGGTTAGTCTTAGAAGACGCCATACTGGAAGATGTAGCTCATGCTGTTATCAATGCTTCTTATGGCTGTGCTGGTGAACGGTGCATGGCTCTTTCAGCCCTGGTCGTTCAAGAGAGTATTGCTGATGAACTGATTGAGCTGTTAAAGAAAAATGCGGCAGAATTAAAGATTGGTCCAGGTTACTTGCCTGATACACATATGGGGCCTGTGGTAACAATGGAACATAAACAGCGCATACTCAATTGGATTGAGAAAGGAATAGAAGAAGGTGCTGAACTTGTATTAGACGGTCGCAAACATCAGGTTAAAGGTTATGAAAATGGCTATTACTTGGGCCCTTCGATTTTTGATCAGGTAAAGCCAACGATGGCAATTGGTAATCAAGAAATTTTTGGCCCTGTATTAAGTATTAAGCGGGTAAAGGGTTTTGAAGAAGGTATTACGCTGATGAATCAAAACCCTTATGCCAATGGCTCAATCATTTTTACGCAGAGCGGTTACTATAGCCGTGAATTTGCGCGAAGAACCGATGCTGGAATGGTTGGCATCAACGTGAGTGTTCCAGTACCCATGAGCATTTTCCCATTCACAGGACATAAAGAATCGTTTTTCGGAGATCTTCATACTCTCGGTAAGGATGGAATGAGGTTTTATACCGAATCTAAAATTGTTACCTCTCATTGGTCTTTAAGTGATCCTACGAAGAATAGAAATACTGATACATGGGGAGCTTCAGTATAAAAGAAATGATAAACATCCATCCAATGAATGTGAAAAAAGCTATTTGTCCTCCTTTTAGTTTGCAGGCTGAAATGAATTTTATGGGCCAAGACTGCATAGTTACCGATTTAAGTCATACCATCAGTATGGATGATCCGACCTTTATCGGCCATCAACGAACCTTGATTTGGAATCATTTATCTCATGAGGAAACCATAGAAATGGGACTAACCAAAGCTCCTTATTCCTATAAGGTGGTTGGTTTTACTATGTGCGATCATTCAAATACCCATGTTGATGCGATTAACCATGTGGTAAATGAACCAGATGCAAGGGCAATTCATCAATTGCCTCTAGAATGGTTCATGACCTCAGGGGTTTGGTTTGATTTCTCTCATAAGGAACCCCAAAGCTACATAACTCAAATAGACATTGAAGATGCCATTGCAAAAACCGGAGTGCACATCCAGCCCCAGTCTATAGCTCTCATCTATACCGGATGGTATAAAAAATGGAAACAGCCGTCTGAATATGTTAAAAATTATCCGGGACTCGATCGAAGTGCAATGGAATACCTGAATGATCTGGGTGTGATTAGTGTAGGAGCAGATGCGCCTAGTATAGACAGCTACTATGAAGTTGCTGCACGAAAAGAGCAGCCGGCACATATTGTTTGCAGGGAACGGGAAATCCTGAATATGGAAAACCTGGCCCATATTGATAAGATATCTGCGCATGCTTTCTGGTTTATAGGATTACCCTTAAAAATAAAGGGTGGATCCGGATCACCATTTCGTGGATTAGCCATAGTTACAAAAAAATAAAACAAAAAAGAATTGAATGATGAACGTTAACGAAATGAACGCTTTAGTATTAAAAGGAGCACGGAATTTTTCTATAGAAAAGGTATCATTTCCTGTTCCTGATAGCGATGAAGTGATTTGTCAGGTTGATACCACCTATATATGTGGCACTGATCCCCATATTATAGCAGGTGATTTTCCGAATTTCTGGCCTACAGAATTTCCTTTTATACCCGGACATGAGTGGTCTGGGATCATTGTTGAAGCAGGGCCAAAAGCTTTTAAACTGGGCTGGAAACAGGGTGATAGGGTTTGCGGTATCTCGCATTGTGGGTGCGGATACTGTGAAATGTGTCAGAAAGGAAGATATAATATCTGCTTGAATTATGGTCACGAGGAGCGCGGACACCGACAGTACGGACATTATACACCTGGAGCTTATGCGCAGTATATGCGTACCTCTGTGAAAAGCATTTTTAGGGTTCCCGATTCCATGTCGCTGGAATATGCAGCATGTGTAGATCCTTTAAGTATCGCATTGTATACAGTTAAGAGGTCTCGAATGCAACCAGGTGATGATGTCTTGATTTTAGGAACAGGGCCTCAAGGTCTGATGGCAATCTTATGTGCTAAAGCATTGGGTGCAGGCAGAATCTTTGCTGCCGGAAGTGGTGAACGTCTGAATAAGGCTGAAAAGTTAGGCGCTATTCCTATAAATTATCTGGATTTTGATGTGGTGGAAAGTGTAAAGTCAATGACTAATGGTAAAGGAATACCTGCCGTACTAGAATGTGCAGGAACTTCTCAATCTATCCAACAGGCTTGTCTCTCTGCTGCTAAAGGTGGGGTGGTTTCCGTGATTGGAATTCCTCATTCTGACCCCACGCTTCCATTGAAACATATGGTCTTGAATGAAATTGAGTTGATAGGAAACCGAGCGAATCCGAATACGGCTCAGGAGGCCATTGACTTATTACTGAATAACCGTGTTGATCTGCAACCATTAATGACCCATCGATTTGCCTTAACCGAGTTTAAAACTGCGCTTGATACATATGAAAAACGTAAAGACGGAGCAATTAAAGTAGCGGTTAAACCTAACGGAATGAATTAATTATTTAAACATTTAATTATGAACGAGAAAGTAATGATAGTGAGTGGCGGGGCTTCAGGCTTGGGGCTAGCAGCCGCTGAGAAATTTGCAGTAAATGGTTATAACATTGTAATTATTGACATTGATGAAAAAAAAGGACATCAAGCAGTTCAAGCAATACAGAATCTGGGTGCAGAGGCAGTATTCTGTCTTTGTGATATTTCCAATAAAAGCGAAGTACAGAACGCTTTAAATATAACTCGTGAACGCTTTGGAAGAGTTGATGTAATTATCAATAATGCAGGACTCGAAATTAGGGGTAGTATTTTACAATGCGATGAACATGAATGGGACAAATTATATTCCATCAATTTAAAAGGAATTTACAATATGTCAAATGCCTTTGTACCATTGATGATTGAAAAGGGAGAGGGAGGGGCTATTGTCAATACCGGCTCTATACTTGGTTATCGTGCCGTAGGGGAGCGGGCTGCCTATTCCTCCTCAAAAGGTGCAATTGATGCATTAACCCGTAGCATGGCCTATGATCTGGCAGGAGAGAATATTCGTGTAAACTGTGTGGCTCCCGGTGCAATTGATACACCCTTGTTAAGAGGGTCTATAAATGATTCTCCAAATCCACAAGAGACTGAAAAAATCTTGGGATCAAACAGCGTTTTCAATCGCATGGGCACATCGGAAGAAGTAGCAAATGTCATGTATTTCCTTGCTTCTAGTGAAGCTTCGTTTGTAACTGGTGCTACTTATTTTGTTGATGGAGGTTGGTCGATTTTATAGTTTATTATAAACCTCAGCATGAATGAAAAACTACAATTAAAAATCTTAAACCTTTAAGCTCCAAAACCTTGATTTATTTAGAACATAAAGATACCCTGATCAAAAAAGGGATTATAAAATTACTTGAAATTAAAGATTCAGATATACGTTTAACGAATCTTTACCAATGTCGTCATGCTGTAGATAAGGCGATTCATATTGGTGGAGCATCTTCGGCTGTTATTCCAATGGTTAGCCTTTTTTATGGAGGAATCATTGATCTTAATGTTTCCCAACCCACCGCCATAAATCAGGATATTTTTGTGCTGAGCAAAGGGCATGCGGTGGCAACTTTAGCTTCTATTTATTCGGATTTAGGATACTTTGACAGGGCATTACTTAAAAATTCCCGTTCCATTTTAAGTCCTCTTAATGGGCATCCAGGTCCCTTACTTCCGGGAGTACATATTGCCACTGGGCCTATGGGTCAGGGTATGGGAGTGGCTCAGGGTTTTGCCATCGCTGGTCAAAGAACAAAAGCTTTTGATGTTTATACCTTGACAGGAGATGGAGAACTTCAGGAGGGTTCTATCTGGGAGTCGGTCATGTATGCCGGACAGCAAAAACTAGAAAATCTTTGCGTTATGGTGGACAGCAATGGTGGACAGTTGGATAGAGTTAGTTCGCTACATTTTCCTTTCAATAGCCTTGCAGAAAGCTTTGCTAGTTTTAATTGGCGAGTTTTTGAAGTAGATGCTACCCAATATACAATGGTACTTTCTGCCTTAAGTGTTTTCAAGCATGAAGAAAGAGATGGTAGGCCTACGGTTATTATTTGTAATACCACAAAGGGTCATGGAAGCTTTTCAACCTATATGAATAACCACAAGGTTTCCATTTCTGAGGATCTACTTGATCAGGAATCAGAGATTCTTAGCCGTGTAAGAGATCGGCGAGAGAAGCTGTTTGGTGAATTCATGAACTCTATGCATGATAAGGATTCATTTACTGACATTATACAAATTCTTAAAGATCATGCGCGAAGTGTGGGCTTAAGAACTGAAGACAACAATCATGGAGCTTCCAAGGTCGAAAACATTTCAAGCCCTGTATATACTCAAAAAGCACCAATTAGAGATAAGGCCATTAGCTATTCAGAAGAGAGCCTTCCGACATTGGAAAAAGGTAAAGCATATTCTGCCCATATCATAATAGAGTCAGCGATGAAGGTCTTTGCAAAAGATGAACGTGTGGTTTCCATAGACTCTGATCTAGCATCCACTAGTGGATTACAGAGCGGTGTGGGGTTTGTTGATAAAAGCCGCGCACTAAATGTAGGGGTGGCCGAAGCGAATATGATGCTGATCGGCGAAGCTTTTGCAGTATTAGGTGGGAATGTTTGGGTAAGTACTTTTTGTCCGTTTTATGACTGGAAAGTTATGAGAAGAATAGCAGTAGGGCATCAGGAGCGTTTGGAGGTTATCCGAGATAAGGGTTGGTTATCGGAAGGACATGGAATTGATTTGACCATGTTAGCTACGGCTGCCGATTTGGAAACACAATCTAACGGGGCCACTCACATGGGAAATGATGATGCTCTTCTTCTAAATGAAGCGGCACATGTGAAAATTCTGACCATCTCTTGCCCTCAACTTTTATTAAGCGCCCTAAAATGGGTAATGGAAGGAAACAAGGGGATTGTGTATATGCGGATTTTACGTGCAGCTGCAACCACATTATATGATCCTCAATTGAAGTTTGAATACAACAAAGCTTATTTAGTAAAGAAAGAAAATACCGCATTAGCAGTTATCGTTTCATCAGGTCGAGGAGTGCATGAAGCACTTGCTGCTAGTGATATTTTGAATTCCCGAAACCTTCCAACTGAAGTCGTGGATATGCCTTCAGTGGATGAAGAGATGATTATGGAATTATACCAGTCTGGTAAAACTATTTTCATTGCAGAGCAGAATAACGGGTTTTTATGGATGAACTTTCAGAAGGTATTGTTTTTGAAACTTAATTCCATCAATCGGGAGAAACTGATTCCTTTAAACACAAGTCACCGCGACGGACTCCACTATATACATTCCGGCACCTATTTAGAATTGGTAAAGCACTATGGATTAGATGCTGAAAGCTTGAGTAAACAAATCATAAATCATTTAAAATAGAATTGTATGGATGTTATCAACGAAATCCAAGTACCAGAACTCGTACTTCAAGGAAGGTTTATGCGCTGGCTGGTGAATAATGATGCAATCAAATCAGAAAATATATCGGCTTGTGTGATTCGAGTTCTACCCGGCGAAAGCGTTCTACCGGCACACTCGCATCCCCATAGCGAAGAGTTTATCTATATCATTTCAGGATCAGGTAAAGTCATGATCGAAGAGAGTGTTTCAATGGTTGAAGCTGGATCCGGGGTCCTTTTTAGAAAAGGGAAAGTTCATATTTTAAAAAATTCAGGTGCAGTTGAAATGAAAGTAATCTGCTTTTTTGCTCCGGCAACAAGTTTAGACAATTATCATATTGTCGAAGGTGTCGTTTTCCCTGAATAAATTATATCCAAAAATGTCTGAATAAATTAACTGATTGACCTAAACCTATTTTTATGCTGTTAAACAATGAAAATCATTTCCCCCAAAGCTTTTTATTAAAAGAAACTATGTCTACTGAGGTAAGTGGAAGTTCAAAGCATGCCGATAGTATTTTATGGGAAGAATTTAAGTTAGGTGATGAATTAGCTTTTGTGAAGATATATAAAAGACATGCAAATATGCTTATTAATTATGGATGCCAGTTTACTAAGGATAGAGAGTTGGTTAAAGACTGTTTGCAGGATTTTTTTATTTATTTAAGAAAAAGTAGAAAGGGGCTAGGGAGAACCAATTCAATAAAAATGTATTTATTTAAGGCATTTAGGCGAAGAGTAATTGATTATCTGAAAAAAGATACTAAAGCTAACCGTCAAAGTGAAGCTTTTTCCTTGGTCGCTTTTGCTGTAGAGCTGTGTAGTGAGTCAATATACATCAATCGGCAGATTGAAGCCGAACAACTGAATAGATTAAATGCGGGTTTGCGATGTTTGAATGAAAAAGAACGTGAAGCCATTTATTGTTTCTATTATGAATGTTTAAGTTATGAGGAAATAGCGACAATATTGGGATATACCCATACCCATTCGGCACGACGGTTGATTTATAGAGCTTTGAGCAAACTTCGAAAATTCTTTTAATATTCAGACTATTTATGCATTGCAAATCGGACACGTTGCAAATTATTATCTACTTTCTTTTGAAACAATGCCCAAATCCCATTAATAGCAGACCGATTTGTAAGATCAATTTATTTCACAAATAAAATTTGAGGGAAAGCGGTATCATTTCATTCGTCATGCTCTTATTTATGTAAGTAGGTTCTAATAGGTAAAACCTACGATTTGTAATACTATTAATTTCCATCTAAAGTTTTCTACATGCAATTGTTTAACTCATTTCGATTTAATAAAGTAATTCTAGGACTAGTTTTTACTTTATTACTATTTTCTTGTAATCGGAGATCAGATGATCAACATACTTCTTGGATGAATTATGGAGGAGGGCCGGATCAATCTAAATATTTTGTTCTGGATGAAATCAATAAATCAAATGTTAATGAGTTAGAGGTCGAGTGGTTTTATTCAACAGATGATGAGCAACAATACCAGTTCAATCCGATTATTGTAGATACCGTTATGTATGTTTTGGCGAAAGACTATTCCCTTGTAGCGCTTAATGCAGAAACCGGTGAGGAACTCTGGATTCATACTGATTTGCAGGGAATTGCCCGCCGGGGAATAAATTATTGGGAGAGTGAAGATAGGAAGGATAGACGTCTGATATTTCAGATTAATAATTACCTACAAGCCATTGATGCTCAGACTGGTCAATCAATTTTAAGTTTTGGAGATAATGGATTGACTGATTTAAGAGTCGGCATGGGAAGAGAGCCAAATACCATTTCACGGGCTCAATCCGGAACACCAGGGCAAATATTTGAAAACTTAATTATACTTGGCGCTTCTACTGGAGAGGGTTATATGTCTACTCCAGGCTACATTCGAGCTTATAATGTAATTAACGGAAAATTGGAGTGGACCTTTCATACTATTCCTCTTCCTGGAGAATATGGTTATGATACTTGGCCGAAAGATGCATATAAATACGTTGGCGGGGTAAATGTGTGGGGTGAGATATCCTTGGATAAAGAGCGTGGCATTGCTTACTTTCCGCTAGGCTCTCCTACTTTTGACTACTATGGAGCCGATCGCATTGGAAGCAATTTGTTTGGTAACTGCATTTTAGCTCTAGACGTTCGAACTGGAAAAAGAATCTGGCATTATCAATTAGTTCATCATGATCTTTGGGATTATGATCTCACTGCGGCTCCCCAATTGGTTACAGTAGATCATGATGAAAAAAAAATAGATGCAGTAGCCGTAGCAACCAAACATGGCTTTTTGTTCGCCTTTAATCGTGTTACTGGGGAGCCTTTGTGGCCAATTGAAGAACGCGAAGTGCCGTCGAGTGATATCCCAGGCGAACAGGCCTGGCCGACACAGCCTTTTCCTACGGTTTTACCTCCTTTTGGACGTCAAAGTATGGACTCAAAAGATATTACACCTTTCTTTCTTTCGGATGAAGAACGCGCAGAGTGGATTGAGAGAATTGATAATATGCAAAACGGCCTTTTTACTCCACTTTCACATTTAAAAGAAACTGTAGCAATTCCGGGTGCAGTAGGTGGGGCGAATTGGGGAAATACTGCTTCCAATCCTGAGAAAGGAATGGTGTATGTTCTGTCCATTGATTGGCCTTCTTTTTATGGGAAGATGATCCGGCGTGAAATTTCCGATACCGCACGTAATTCAACGTCAAGACCCGTTTTTAATGGACAGAGTGTATATATGAAAAACTGCCAGTCTTGTCATGGTCCAGAAGGAAGTGGGGCAATCGGGCCTAAAATAGCTGAGATAAATAGCCGAATTAAATTAGATGATTTTAAACAAATTGTTGCATCAGGAAGAGGTGAAATGCCTTCTTTACCATACTTGGCAGAGGATGAAGTGCGGAGCATTTACGGGTTCTTAAGCTCTAATAGCAGGACAATGCAAGCGAAAAAAATCATACAGGGGCCTGTGGTTGCTAGTGGTGGAGCTCCAAGCGGTAAGGAAGGCCGGGAAATCGAAGTTAATAAATTCGCCAACAGTGATTTTGGCACCCCATATCCAGAGGATGTTGAGGCTCCGGATGTACGATACTTTCCTCCAGCGGGTTGGGGGTTGGCTTATCCCTATCTCATCGGTCCCCCTTGGTCATCAATTACTGCCTATGATTTGAATAAGGGAGAGATAAAATGGAGTAAACCAATTGGTACGGACCGAGTTGCTGCAGAACAGGGAGGAAAGGATACCGGCGTGCCCCGTGCACAACGAAATGGCATGATTGTAACTTCAACTGGTCTAGTATTTTCTACTGCAAAGGATGGAAAGATTAGAGCTTTTGATGCAGATAATGGAGAAGAACTTTGGTCCGCAGATCTTCCTATAGGCAGTGAAGGTCTTCCTTCCTTATATAAAGTAAATGGCCGCCATTATCTAGCAGTGTGCGTAAATACACCGATAAAATGGTCAATTGAAACAGACGATGTCAAGGAGCCCCTAACGCCTACAAAAAGTGGATATATCGTATTCGCTTTACCGAAAAAATAATTTGGTAAAGCATTAAACTGGTATGAGACGCAGATAAACACCTAAGGGAACCATCGAAAGATTCGTTTCGAACAAAAGAAGAAATTTTTTACTAAAGCGGTATCATTAAGAGTTTTTGGTCCTTATATATATAGAAAATAACTGAAAGTGAACAACGAGCAATTTAAAATATTTTTATACCTGATAATGAGTATTGATTTCAGAGATCGGGTAATAAAGCCAAATAAGGATAGAACCTATTTCTGGTCGAAGTGGCGGAGTGAAGAACCCATAACTATAAGCGAGGAAAGAAAAGCTCTTGAATTTATTGAAAGGATGAGTTTTAAGAAAGAAGAGCTTTCCCCGGATGAAATGGAGGAAATACTTGGGAATGTCTTAGCTAGTGAAAAGGCGTCTATTTGGACAAGTGACCCGGAGAATTTGTATTCCTCGATAAAGATAAGTGGATTTATGAAAGTTGCCGTACTGATCGTATTCATAGCTTCTTCAATTCTTTTTAGTAGAAACCTCTTTCGTGATACTGACACTATTGAGAAATCAGGAACTGAATGGGTTGTAATGGAAAATAAGGTGGGGGAGAGGTCTGAGTTTATATTAGCTGACGGTACAATTGTGAATTTGAATGCAAAGAGCAAATTGAGCTATCCGGTGGTATTTGCGGAAGGCTATCGAAAAGTGAAACTTGTTGGAGAAGCCTTTTTCGACGTAAAAAAAGATCGTTCATCTCCGTTCTATGTGGAAACAAATGATGTAGAGATCCAGGTTTTGGGTACAATTTTTAATGTTAAATCCTTTGCAGGTGAAGCAACGACTAAGGTATCCTTAGTCGAAGGTAAAGTCCGTGTAAATAAGCGCACTAATTTATTGAGCTACGAGAGTGTTTTCCTATCTCCGGGAGAACAATTGACCTATTATAAAAATTCAGAAGAACTAGTAAAAGGAGATTTCAATCTGAATGAAGTTCTATTCTGGAAAGAAAGGGTGATTATCTTCAAGAATGCTGGCCTTGAAGACTTTGTACAAAAGATGGAAGAGCTATTCGATGTAAACTTTCAAATCTATGGAACGCTTTCAAAAAAGTGGCAAATCACAGGACGGTATAAGTGTGAAAGCCTTGAGGATGCTCTTATGGGATTAAAGTTCGTGTATGATATTGACTACAAGATTGATGGCAAGAATGTGATTTTAGATCTAACGAATAAAAATAAATAGTAAAAGAATTAATCAATTAAATAAACAAAATTAAATGAAGTATTATGAGGAAAATTTTACAACTTCTTTGTAAGGGAAGTAAAAAACTAGCACTTGGGGTGCTCCTTTATCTTTTGCTCCCCCTAAATGGTTATGCTGGCAGTATGCAGGAAATCACCTTTGCGAGCAATCGCAATACGGAAAGCCGGGTTCAAATCAATACCGTGGAAGAATTTATTCCCGACGGACGTGTACGTAAGGTAAATCTGCAAAGTATCTTTGATTTAATCGAAGAGAAATTCCATGCCAATGTAGTCTATGACGGAACTATTTTTACAAATCATACTGAAGAGCTAAACGTCAATGACAAGGCCGAATCCTTAAAGGATTTACTCCAGTCTGCAGAACAAAACTCGAATCTACGGTTCAAAAAGATCAATAATACCGTTTACGTAAAAGAAAAGCTAAATCCTAGGTTGCTACTCACCACTAAGCTACAAGACATAGTAGTTACAGGTACTGTTAAAGATGAAAACGGAACTGTGTTGGCAGGAGTCAGTGTAAGGGTGGAAGGTTCATCGGGAGGTACGTCGACGAATAATAATGGGGAATATTCTCTTTCTGCTCCTGAAAATTCTGTGTTGATTTTTTCAAGAGTAGGTCATACTCCACAACGAATTACAGTAGGCAATGAAAATATTATAAACGTCATTTTAATTGAAGATAATACTTTCCTTGATGATGTGGTTGTTGTGGGATACGGAACGCAAAGGAGAAGTGACGTTACTGGTTCTATAGGTTCAGTCTCTTCTGCTGAGATAGAAAACGAACCAGTACTACAGGTTGGACAAGCTCTTCAAGGAAAAATAGCCGGTTTACAGGTTTCTCAAAATTCCGGAACGCCAGGTTCTGGTTTATTGATACGGGTACGAGGAACAGGTACAGTAAATAACGCTGAACCGCTATATGTAGTCGATGGAAATCCGAATATAGATCCCCGTGACCTGGCTCCCGATCAGATTGAAAATATTCAAGTACTAAAGAGTGCAAGTGCAGCTGCCATTTATGGAGCACAAGGTGCAAATGGAGTAGTTTTAATTACCACTAAACAAGGGAAGGCAGGCCCCTCTCAATTAGATGTAAGTTTCTCTCAGGGAATGCAGCAAATTCAAAGACATTTCCCAGTAACTAATGCGAGAGAGTATGCCATTTTATACAATGAGGGTTTGGTTAATGCAGGGGCTGCTCCTTTATATGCTAATCCAGATGCATTAGGCGTCGGAACAGATTGGCAAAAGGAGGTGTTTCGCGTAGCTCCTATGACGGATCTTTCGGTTTCAGCTAGCGGGGGAAGTGAAGCCAGTAGATTCTTTTTTTCCACTGGATATCAAAATCAGGAGGGTATAGTCAAGGGATCCGGTTTTGACCGTATAACCCTTCGTGTAAATTCTTCCCACAATATTAATAAAGCCATTAAAGTGGGACAAAACCTTTCCGGAAGTATGGCAAAATACAAGGAGGTAGGAGAATTTAATTTTGGTTCAACTTTAGGGAGTACGCTTACAGCCAATCCGGAGGTTCCAGTGAAAATGCCGGACGGCGGTTGGGGCTATTCAGAAACCTCTTTAAACTCGGGTAACCCCTTAGCTAGTATCCATTATATGAATAATAGTACCAGACGACCGGTTTTAAATGGAAACGTTTATGCAGACATCACCATTCTAGAAGACTTAGTATTTCGCTCTCAATATAACTTCAATATTGGCTATTCAGAATATAGCTCGTTTACTCCAGTCTACCGGATTTCTTCAAGCAGCTTCAATGAAGTAGCAAGGCTAACAGAAAATACCACGCGCTTTCGTGAACAGAGTTGGGCAAATACATTGACCTACGCTAAATCTTTGGGAGAACATAATTTTGATTTATTAGGTGGGGTTACAAGCCAAACTTCCTATAGACAAAATATATCTGCTTCGGCTGCCGGCCTTCCTGATAACGGAACAGATAATCCGAATCTTCGTTATTTCAATCTCGCTACCCAAGGTTATACTATTGGAGGAGGCGCAGGTGAATGGGCAATTTTATCCTACTTGGGGCGTATAAATTATAACTATGCTGGAAAATACTTTTCAACAGTGAACTTTAGAGTTGACGGTTCTTCACGCTTTGGTACGAACAATAAATACGGTTATTTTCCTTCTTTTTCAATAGGTTGGAAACTATCCGAAGAAAACTTCTTGAAAGAAGCAGGTTGGATCAATAACTTGATGTTAAGAGGAGGGTGGGGTTCTTTAGGAAATCAAAATTCTCTGCCTAATTATGCTTTTGCTAACCTTGTTACTCCAAATCAGAACTACACATTTGGTTCCTCACAAACTATCTTAAGAGGACAGGCCCCTACCGGTTTGGGAAATCCGAATTTAAAATGGGAAGCAACAAAAGAGCTTAACTTAGGATTGGACTTCACTGGGTTTGATGGTAAAGTTACAGCAGCTTTTGATTACTATAACAAGAAAACTACCGACATGCTATTGCAAGTTCCCCTGGCTGATTATGCAGGGATACAAAACTTCCCTTATGTAAATGGTGGTGATGTAGTGAATAAAGGGGTTGAGTTTTTATTAGGCTATCAAAACACCACTCCATCTGGATTTGAGTATTCAATTTCAGCAAATGTTGCGCACAATAAAAATGAGGTGGCCAAGCTTAGTAATACAGGATCAGCTTTGTTTCAATGGATTAGCTTTGTTCAGAATGTGAATATTACTCAGGTTGGTAGTCCTATTGCATCCTACTATGGTTGGAAAACCGATGGTATATTCCAAAGCCAGGCAGAGGTGGATAGTCACGCCTTTCAAACTTCTGGGACAGCGCCTGGAGACTTCCGCTTTGTGGACATTAACGGAGATGGGGTAATTAATGCCGAGGATCAGACCATCATTGGTAGTCCATGGCCTAAGCTCACTTTCGGCTTAAATTCCAGTTTTGCTTATAAGAACTTTGATTTGAAAATGCAGTTCCAGGGCGTATCGGGAAATGATATCTATATGGCTTATAAATTCCGAACCGAAGGATCAAACTTTTTCAACTATACAAAAAACATTTGGGATAACCGCTGGACTGGCCCGAATACAAGTAACTCGGTGCCCCGTATGAACACCAACGACCCCAATAATAACATGCGTTCATCCGAATATTATCTTGAAGACGGATCCTATATACGGTTAAAAAATATTATGCTTGGTTATAAGATACCGAAAAGTGTTGTAAACCTGAGAAACTTTAGAGTGTTTGCATCGGTTCAAAATGCCTTAACCATTACAAAGTATCCCGGATTTGATCCTGAAATCGGAACGAACCGTAACAGTGATCCACTTTATATCGGAATAGACGAGACGAATTATCCAGTACCTCGCATCTATACTATAGGAATAAATGTGGGGTTATAAATAAAGTAAGTTGAATAGATAGAAATAAATTAAAGACAATGAAAAAGATATCTTATATAATACTTTGTATTTGTTTATCGATGGCGATAGGGTGCAGTAAAGACCTCGAAAAACAACCATTAGCACAAATTAGTACCTCTAATGCCTATGTTACACCAGAAGATGCAAAAAGAGCTGTCACCGCTGCGTATCAGCCCCTTGCTGGAAATAATTGGTGCTGTACTTATGTTGGGACTGGTTACATGCACTGGGTATTTGGTAACGTGGCGTCCGACGATACAGACAAAGGCGGAGAGTCAGGGTCAGATCAATTATATGCACAGCAAATATCGCTTTTTAATATTCCATCTGATAATGACGCAGTACGTTTTGCTTGGTCTAATCAGTTTCTTGGAATACATAGAGTTAATCTGGTGCTTGATAATATTGGAGATATAGAAATGGATGCAACACTTAAAGAACGCTACTTTGCAGAAATGAAGTTCCTTCGAGCCTGGTATTATTTTAATTTAGTAAAGACCTTTGGTGATGTGCCTTTGGTGCTAACGGCTGAGTTAAAAACTTATGATCTAGCTCGATCTCCTAAGAGTGAGGTTTACGAGCAAATTATTAGCGATTTAAATGCTGCAATTGAGATTTTACCCAGCACGAGTGAATATGCAGATAATGATAAAGGAAGAGCAACGAAAGGTGCAGCTATGGCTTATTTAGCGAAAGTGTATCTATATTTGGATGATTTCCAAAAAGCACAGGAGTGGTTTGGAAAAGTGATTGATTCTCAGGAATATGGTTTAGATGCTGATTATTATGGCATGTTCTTACGTGAAGGTGAAACAAGTAAAGAGCATATCTTTCAAGTTCAATTTTTAAATGATCAAGGGGCCCAGCCGGCAAACAATCAAATCCATACTGTAATGGGAAGCCGAGCAAGAAATGGTTGGGGTTTTAATCTTCCTACACAGGATTTTGTAGATGCCTTTGAGCCAGGAGACCCAAGATTAAATCACACTGTATATAAAAATGGAGATGTGATGATTGATGGTTTAGTTGCCAACGTGGGAAACAGTACAACAGGTTATTTAAACAATAAGGTATATGTTCCAGAATATGAGCGCGTAGGCGGATCTCTTCAGCCGGGAAGGGATGATATTTATATGCGACTGGGCAAAGTGTACCTCTGGTATGCCGAAGCTGCCAATGAAAATGGCAATACTTCTGAGGCATTAAAGTATCTGAACCTGATTCGGGAACGGGCACGAGAAGGAAATTCAGACATTTTGCCAGACATAACAGAAACCAACAAGACAGCCCTTCGGGAATTGATCTGGAAGGAGCAACGAGTAGAATTTGGACAGGAATACGAACGATTTTTTGAGCTAGTACGTCAAAAACGTGCAGGAAAAGTTTTAAGGGCATATGCGGAAAAATATGATGTACCCAAGGGATCGGGTTTCAAGGATGGTGTAAACGAGATATTTCCTATTCCTCAATCTGAGATAAATTTAAGTAAAGGAATAATCATACAGAATTTTGGATATTAACAAATTATTATGAAAAAGTTCATCAGTTCAATTTTTTTTCAATTTTTAATTGTTTTTACATTTGCACAGGTGAGTCAGGATACAACGATTACAAAACCTAGTTTAACTTTTATTCCTGAGTTTACTTTTGAGGACTCGGGAATTAAAGACTGGACAATCATCGGAGATGCCGATTGGAAAGTGCACAATGGTGAGATCACAGGGAATGCCAAACCCGGCAGTTCAGGCGGCTATTTGATGTTGAATCGTTCCTTTCAGGATGTAGGCCTGCGTACCCTTTTTAGACCTGATAATACTGGTGAACTCGGAATATTATTTCGAATAGAAAAGATAAATGATGAATATAAAGGTATCTTATTATCAGTAAAAGGCACGGAAGTTTCACACTTTCAGGTCTTGTTAGATAAAGATGGCAAAGAACAGAGCCGGCAAAAGCTAAGACTAGGGGGTGGAATAAGATATCGGTTGGCACCACCGGAAACTGAAGAAGAAAAAAGCAGACGCCTGAGCGGAATGGGTTCCAATCCTTACCTTCAAGCTAAAACACCTAACGGGCCGGTTCCTGCAGAAAGACCCAATACAGATGTGAAGAATGCGGAATGGAATCAAGTCGAAGTATTTTTTGATCTAAATGTAATTCGTTCCTTTTTAAATGATGGTCGAGAAATTGGTGCAATAGCTGATGATGCACTAGAAGTATATGGTCCTATCGCACTTCTAGTAAGAGAAGGGGAAGTGCATTTTAAAGATCTGGGACTTAAAGATCTAGGCTTGAAGGAAACACCTTTGGAACAGTCCTCGTCGAATTTTTCGGTACAGCGTATTAGCGATATGTATTACTCTTGGGGTGCAGATGCAGCGGATTTTAATAATGACGGTCATATGGATATTGTCTCGGGACCGAATATATATTATGGACCTGATTTTACAAGCCATAGAGAAATTTCACCAGCAATATCGGTTAGCCCTTCAAAAGAATTTACCGCAACACATGTACAGTATACATTCGATTTCAATCAGGATGGATGGCCCGACATCTTAACTAGCCCTAGTGGCGCTGTACTTTTCATCAATCCAAAAGATGAATCGAAAAGATGGGAGAGATATGATGTATTAAAGAATGTCCAGACTGAAATTACCGATCTTCAAGATATTGATGGAGATGGTATACCGGAGCTTATTTATGGAGAAGGGGGAACTTTAAGATATGCTAAACCTGATCCTAGCGATGTGACAAAGCCATGGATTGAGCATATTATCTCTGAAGAAGGTTATGCTCTTGCACATGGAATCGGTAATGGCGATATTAATGGAGATGGACGTTTAGATGTACTCAATCCTTATGGATGGTGGGAGCAACCTGAGAATTTGGAAGATGGCAAACTTTGGAAGTACCACCCGGTAGCTTTTGGAAGATACGGCCATAGAAGTGGTGGAATAGGAGGAAGTCTAATGGCTGTGTATGATGTTAATGGAGATGGCTTAAATGATGTGGTTACGGTCCTGAATGCTCATGGTTTTGGTCTTGCCTGGTTTGAACAAAAGAGAGATTCTGCAGGAAGTATATCATTCACCAGACATATGATAAGTGATGATTACTCGGTTAAAAGTGTTGGTGATGTTACCTTTTCTCAAGCTCATGGATCCACTTTTACCGATCTTGATGGTGATGGAATACCTGACTTTATAGTAGGTAAACGTGTCTTTACGCACCTAGATAACTATTACGATCCAGATCCGTATAGTCCTGCCGTAATTTACTGGTACCGTACGGTACGTAACGTTGATGCTCCTGGTGGGGTAGAATTTGTACCTGAACTGATTCATAATCGCTCAGGCGCAGGTTCTGAGATAAGCGTAAAGGATCTAGATGGGGATGGAACGATGGATATTATTTCAGCAACCAATAGAGGAACTTTTATATTTTGGAATAAGATGAAACAAGATTGAGGTTGTTATAGATGGATCTAAGATTCTTTGATATAGCTCCAGGAAATCTCTTTTCTATAAGTACACTGCAGTGATCCAGGTATAGGTAAGTTATTATTACCTATACCTGGATTTATTATTATCTTATTATATTGTGCTGGCTTAATTTTTGCATCAAGTTCTTTGTCATTAATTAATAAGTATGAAGCAAATTATTACTTTTTATATAGTTTTTTTTCTTTCTCTTTTAAGTATTCCAATATCATTACTGGCGGAAACCTACCCCGAGGTTTTGTTTGAAAACAGCATTCTACCTGGCAGTTATTCTAATAGTCAGGTTCAATATCAAGGGGAAAGCTGGATCAGGAATCTTCGAAAAAGTTTGCCGGTTTCAGATTCTATTTTCTTTACTCCTAATAATGCCTTGTCATTAAATTATATCTCATCCGAACATGGAAATTGGCAAGCAGATATATTCTATCCGGAGAGTTACCAAGTTTCCGAAAATTCAGTTTTACTTCTAAAGTTATATGTTCAGTCTAAAACTAATATAGATGAACTTCCTGCTTTTCAGATAATTGGAGCAGATTCGGTTAAGTCAGAGGTTATACTACTTAAAGATTATCTAAGCGGTTTTCAAGAAAATAAATGGCTTTCTGTTGAGGTTCCTTTAAATAAGATTCAGGGAGTCTATGATAATCCTGAAGTTGTCGCTATACGGTTTCTTCAACAAGGAACTGATAATAAAGAGCACCAGCTATATATCGATCAAATAGAGATACTGCCTTCAAAAACTCCCATGAATAAATTAACGAGTGCGGCAGTTATACAATCTGTCCTTCCATTTGAAAGACATATGGAGGTTTCATGGCGGCTGCCTTTGACTCCGAGTATCCGCTATATTAAGATATATCGATCGGAAGATAATAAAGATTTCAAACCCGTTGCAATCCGTCCAATTTTTGCAACGAAGTACAGCGATATTATTTCAGAAGTTGGAAAGACTTACTACTATCGGATTACCTGGTTGGATTTTCAATACAGAGAATCACCGTATAGTATCGTGAAAGAAGCTAAAACAAGATTTCTTACCAATGATGAGCTGTTAAATATGGTTCAAAAGGCTAATATTGAGTACTTTGTTGACGGGACAGAATTTAATAGCGGGATGCAATTATTTAGGAGGTCAAATAATGATGCCATTGTTTCTTCCAAACTTACAGGAATGGGAATAATGGCGTTGATAAGCGGTGTTAATCAGAAGATGATACCTCGAGATATCTTAATCGATAGGCTTAGTAAAATAAGTGGTTTTCTTGCTTCTGCTGAATCTATCCATGGAGCTTTTCCTACATTATTAGATGGGAGAACCGGGAAAGGTGTTTTTTCAGATCCTGATAATCCAATAGTTGATTTGGATGGAACTTCCTACCTAATGCAAGGTTTATTAGTAGCGAAACAATATCTCAATCAACAGGATGCTACAGAGGCTGCTATAAGGACTAAGATTACATCCATTTCAAATGCAGTTGAATGGAATAAGTTTGTTAAACCAGGGAGTGCGTTCTTATTTACTAATTGGTCAATAAATTCAAACTTTGATGATGCTACACCTTTAATGGAAAGAGAAGCATTATCTACCTATCTTATTGCTTGGGCTTCTCCGGCATATAATATTCCATTTAATGATTCTGTTTCAATAGCTAAAAACTTGTCAAAGGAAATTCACTATGGTCTTCCGTTAACAATCGGGAAAATAAAGGATCCCCTTGATAAACTACTGACAGCATTTGCAGTTTTTGACCCTAGAGACAAGTATGACAAATCGGCTAATTATTATAATGAGTTACAAAATTTGATTTGGATCCAATATCGAAAATCACTTGAAGAGAGTTCTTTGCCGGTAGGTTTGGGAAATAATCTGATTGTTGATTCAAAAGGATGGGTTGATCCTTCATCAATTGTTAGTACATACCCTTTCCATTCTGATTTTGCTATGAGAAATTTGGTAGAAGTATATCGAAATTATCCAACTTTATTTTGGAGTGAGTATGGATTTAGAACAATCAATCTGGCAGAAAATAAACTTGCTTTGAATACAGAAGGAATTCATTTTGGAACTGAAGCCATTATGATAGAAAATGGAAAGACTAATCTGATATGGAATCTATTTGCCAAAGATCAGGATATTACCAAGATTGTAAATGCCTTGTTTGATACTGGCTCGAATAATGTAAATTAAGTAGACACTATTTTTTTCTTATTGAGAAATTAAATAAAAATATTCTATCTTTGCAATCTGAAATTTAAAACAACTGAAAGGGGGTACTGTAAAACATGATTATTATTAATGTAAAAGATGGCGAGTCTTTGGATAGGGCTTTAAAACGTTTCAAGAAGAAATTCGAGAAAACAGGAGTTCTTAGAGAGCTACGTTCACGTCAAGCTTTTGAGAAAAAGTCTATTACCCGTCGTATTCAGGTAAAGAAAGCTGTTTATAAACAACAATTAAATCAAGACCCGATTTAATTAGAATTGTTTCTACATAAAGAAAAACTATTTGTATCTTCAACTTGTTGATTATACAAATAGTTTTTATGTTTTTAGACCGTTTTCTTAGTTTTTTAAAGTACGAAAAGAATTACTCCGTTCATAGCATTACGGCCTATAAACAGAATATTAATGAGTATCTGACGTTTCTAAATGAACAAGACTTTGATGTTCAAACAGCAACTCACCATCAAGTTAGAGCATATCTTGCCAGCTTAATGGAAAGAAAGCTTCAAGCTCGAAGCATTAACCGTTGCATATCATCCTTGAAAACATTTTATAAGTTTTTACTTCGTGAAGGTATCCTTCATGATAACCCTATGTTGCTTGTTAAAATGTTGAAAACTCCAAAGAATTTACCTGAGATTATACAAGCAGAGAGTATTATTCAGTTGTTGGAAACAGACGATGTTTTCGATAATGAATTTGAAGGGCAAAGAGATCGGATAATAATTGAGCTATTATTTGGAACAGGTATCCGAAGAGCCGAATTATTACATGTTTCTGAGAATGACATCGATTTTCTTCAACGCACAATCCGTATATTTGGTAAAGGCAGCAAAGAAAGATTAGTACCCATTACGGATACTTTAGCCAAGTCATTAAATAATTATATACAATTAAAAAAGGATAGAGAATTTGAAAAGACAAGCGACAAACTTATCGTTACAAATACAGGAGCAGATGCTTATGAAACGCTAATATATCGAACAGTTATCGATCGGTTAGCTCTCATATCATCAAAACAAAAAAGGAGTCCCCATATACTCCGTCATAGCATAGCAACGGCTTTGCTTAATAATGGGGCTCAGTTAAATGATATTAAAGAACTTTTGGGTCATGCAAGCCTTGCTTCAACGCAAATCTATACGCATAACTCAGTTGAACGATTGAAATCTATTTATAAACAGGCTCATCCAAAGGCCTAAAAAAAAGGAGGAATGATGAATATCAATGTGCAGTCTATCCATTTTGATGCAGATCAAAAGTTAATTGATTTTATTCAGCGCAGAGCTGATAAGTTGACACAGTTTTACGACCAATTATTGGACGGAATATGTTATCTAAAACTGGAAAAGGGAGAAAGTGAAGCGAATAAAATCGCAGAGTTTAAAATTAATATACCTGGTAATCAGTTATTCGCTAAAGGGCAAGCTAAAACTTTTGAAGAAGCTACCGATTTAGCAATAGAATCACTACGCAGGCAGATAAATAAACAGAAAACCAAAGAAAATAGAACTATTTTGAGTAATCATAAAGATGTTCTTGTGGAAATAGAAAACAAAGAAGATTTCTAATTGAATTATATAAAAGCGTGCTTCATTATTGAAACATGCATATTGTGAAACAGGAAAGCCCCAGTACTATCTGGGGCTTTCTTTATTTCACAGAAACCTACTCATCCAAATATTCTTGTATTGTGTTATAGCGCCTAATATACTTATATCTCCTTCTTGATTTTTAATGGCAAAGAGTTAAATACAAGCTCATAGCTGTGATCAATCATTTCTTTTGCTTGGTCTAGGGTAATTTCTCCATTAAGTACTACCGTATTCCAATGTTTTTTACTCATGTGGTATCCAGGGAAAATACTGTTTGGATACTTTTCACGCAGATCGATTGCTTCTTCAGGATCACATTTTACATTGAAAGACGTTGGATGTGAATCTAATCCGGTTAACAGAAATATTTTATCACCTACTTTGAAAACTAATGTTTCTTCACCGAACGGGAAGCTCTCTGTTGCCCCCTTTTTCTTTAAACAATAGCTTCTTAATTCTTCTATATTCATTTGATTGAGTAGTCAAAAGATAGATTAAACATCTTGCAGCAACTAATTTAAATATTTTAATGGAATTACATTAAAAAGCCTGTGATCATGATTAATGATACAGGCTCCTTTTTTATAAGATAATTTAAATTATCGATTCGTGATTAGAATTTTAACCCAAGAGTTAAAAACACATTATCTCGTGAGCTCTTTATAGTTGCTGGGTCTGTTGGGTAGGTTGTGGACTGATATGGTGTATAACCCAATTCTTGTCTGCTGTTAAGATAGGTTAAGTCAATGTATACATTGCTTATCCGGTATCCTAAACCTCCAGAGATTGTTTGTTTTGTAGAACTGATATTTTCATAAGGGTTGCCTTGGTAATTATAACCCGCTCTTAATAAAAAGTCAGGAGTTAACCGATACTCTCCACCTAATCTAAAATTAGCAGCGCCTTTATATTCACTACTTACTAAATCAGCAGATTGGCTATCGTTAGCTTGGTTGTTAGTTGTAACTCGCATACTGGTATAGTCAACGTACTCAACATCTGCACTGATTAAACCTCCTTCAAACTTGGCAGATACACCTGCATTTAAGCGGTAAGGAGTTCTAAGATTGTATTCTTCATAATACAATTCTTCTGGAGAATTATATTCAGCAGTCTCAGTATTATCAGTTGGGTCAATCCAGCTATCAAAATACATTGAATAATCGTCTGTTACTACATACCAGGTCGGTGACGTAGCTGAGAAGCCTATTTGGAATATATTATCAGGACGGTATATTAGTCCAAGAGTTCCGTTAAAACCAGTCCCATTTGTTTTTTGGACACTAGATGAACTGAGTGTATATGGAGCATTTAGTAACCCTGAATTTTCAGGTTTTAAGAAATTAGAATTAGAATTTATAGCCATGAATTCGCTTGCGCTTTTTGTATCTCCAAACTCATCAAATCTTCTTTCTGACCGATAGTTAAATCCTGCAACACCAATTGAAGCACCAACGTATAATCGATTATTGTAATTTGCTCCAAAACTAAAATTAGTTTGGTATTGGCTGCCAGTACGTATATCGGTATTTCTTTGATCATTGGTTAAGCTTTCGCTGGCAGATGTATAGTAATAATTATCAGGATTCACCTCCAATAACCAGCTGTCTACACCCCAGTCTTCAAATACAGGATCCGTTGCTTCTGTTAAAAAGTTCGTGTAACTGCTATTATTGTTCTCTCCTTCAAAGTTAATGTTAGAATTAAAAGCATTTGTTTTAGCATATCCAATCCCTACATTAAAGTTTAACCAGCCAGAGTTTCTGTATGCATTACGGTGAACGGGCATGTTAAAAACCACACCAGCCTGATCGAGATTGAATTTCTCTACCTGCGAGGAAGAAGAAGTCCCATAATATTTACTATTGTTATTACTGTTAAGATAGTTTAAGCTAAAACCTACATCCGAAGAGTTGAAGAAACCTAATCCTGCAGGATTTCCTGTTATGGAACTTAAATCGCCACCAAGTGAAGTACTTGCGTTTCCGATAGCTTTAAAACGAGCCGTTGAGCCAAGTTCTGTTTGGGAAAAACGCATTGCATCTTCAATATATTGAGCTTTGCTCAAACTTGCCGTGCAAATTAAAGCAATTAGAATAGTGATTGTTTTTTTATTCATAAAAAGGGTGTCTATATAGTCATCATTAATTAAGCCGATAGTGGTATACTATCGGCTTAATTTGAATTATCTTGAGCGAGTATTGCCGCTAGAGCCGCTTGATCTGGAAGGAGCAGAGCTAGTTGGACGAGCACTGCTGGTACTTGGTCTGCTTACAGTTGGCGCAGATGGTCTAGCTACCGGCGTTCTTGTTTGAGTAGGACGCGTTTGTTGTGTAGGCCTTGTTGTTGTAGGCCGCTCTGTAGCTGCTGGCCTAGTAGTTGCATTAGGTGTCCTATCATTTGCAGTTCCTTGTCCTCTTGTTGGTCTTGCTGTACTATTAGTAGTAGGGCGACCTGTCCGCTCTCCGATTATAGAAGAACCCGAACCGAAGGATGGTCTTGTAGGTCTTACTACATTGTCAGTGCCTAAACGAGTAGGACGTGTACGCTCATTCCGAACATTTACAGGGTAACCTCCACCATAGTAAGAATAGGGACCCCAATAAGATCCATAATAAGGGTATCCCCATCCAAGGCTTGAGTATCCATAACCCAAATAACCATAACCTGGATATCCATAAGGACTATACCATGAATTGAATGGATCGTACCATGGACTTCCAAATCCTAAGCCAATGTAAAAGCTTGATCTAAAAGGACTGTATTGGAATGGGCTATAATAATACGGACTATAGTAATCATAGCTATTCATCCAGGGGTCATAGAACGGCATTCCGGCTGCACCGTAATAAAAACGATTCATACGGTTTCCGTATAGAAATCTATCATTGTAGCCATCGTAATAATCATCATAATAATTGTCAGCGTATTCCTGATTGTCGTATTGTTCGTTATCATTAGAATCGCTGTTTTGAACTACAATCTGAGGTTCAGGAGTTTGCCCATAAACATCATCAGGAAAAGTTCGTTGTGCGGTTTGCATGGTAGCACAAGAGGCCAAGAGGATGAGTGCCCCTGAAAATGCTAAGCTCTTAAATAAATATTTCTTAATCTTCATCTCTATTCTTTTTACACATTCATAATCTTTTACAAAAGTACGGACTATATTTTTATGTCGTAGTTTAATTGATAAACGTTTTTTATTGAATATACGCTACATTATTAATAAATCCGTATAACTTTGTCAATGTAGTATAATATACGAATAAAAATCGAGATAATAAAGAAATGAGTAAGGGTATTATAAGCAGAAAAGAAGA
>Ga0160433_100181_pt1 | contig 51962 bp, 46 predicted proteins | sample HID1972K_E0MG_FD_108235 | JGI IMG/M metagenome (GOLD analysis project Ga0160433, IMG submission 108235) | Enriched pill bug-associated microbial communities from UW Madison campus, WI, USA - HID1972K_E0 MG | ecosystem: Host-associated > Arthropoda: Insects > Digestive system > Unclassified ...
AAAAGTTGCTGAAAGAGTTCTTGGAGAAGCTGGAATTACTGTTAACAAAAACATGGTTCCTTTCGATGACAAATCACCATTTACAACATCTGGAATACGCGTAGGTACTGCTGCAGTAACCACCCGCGGATTGAAAGAAAATGAAATGCAAACCATCGTTAACCTTATTGACGAAGCTTTAATGAATCCTGAAAATGAGGAGAAATTAGCTGAAATCCATGATGAAGTAAACGAATTGATGGAACGCTTTCCATTATACAAATAACAGCTCCCAGTTATACAAATAACATAAAATATTTTTTTTAGCCGCTCATTACTGAGCGGCTTTTTTTATGATTGAAACCCGGAAAACTCTTAAACAAATCATAAATCTTACTCTATAGATTATACAAATCAGATTAAATCTTTGCTAAAAAAGAACAGGGACCAAACAGGGGTCAAACAGGGACCAGACAGGGGTAGAACAAGGAAAATACGCCTATTTGATCCTTGTTTAGTCCTTATTATATCCTTGTTAGATTCGTATTATAATCAGATCGTTTGGAATGAAAGTATAAATACTTTATCGATCTATTTTAATTGATAATAAATTCTGATTTTTAGCTTATTTGGCTCAACAAAGACTTGATATCGAGAAGAGAATTCAGATCCTGATTATCTAAAATATCGTCACTTTCGGAAGCGTGATTTATAAAATCCTCTGGCTTATATTTAAAGATGTCCCACTGTCCTTGATGATATTCTAAAGCAGTGAGACTTTCAACCCAATCGCCGGAATTAAGGTAAAGAACCTTGCCATTATCTGATTGAATTTCCCTTATTTCCGGTTGGTGAATATGGCCGCAAACTACATATTTATATCCCTTATCAATCGCCAGATCAGCTGCTGTATTTTCAAAGTCATTGATAAATTTTACAGCATTCTTAAATTGCTTTTTAATACGTTGTGAAAAGCTCATTTTTTCTCTACCGATAGTGGTAAGACACCAATTCACAAAGCTGTTAAGAAGAATTAACGAGTCATAGCCAACAGCACCTAATTTAGCTAACCACTTCGAGTTTTGCATGGTAACATCAAAAATATCTCCATGAAAAAACCATGCTTTCTTACCTCCCAAATTCAGGATCAGCTTATTTACAAGCCTGAAATTACCCATTTTAAGATCTACGAATTTGCGGAGCATTTCATCGTGGTTTCCTGTAATATAGTATACAGAAGTACCTTCTGAGGCCATCTTCATAATTCTTCGTAATACCTTCATGTGAGATTCAGGCCAGTACGATTTACTAAATTGCCAGATATCGATAATATCGCCGTTAAGAATGAGTTTTTTAGGCTGGATGCTTTTTAGATAGCGAATTAATTCTTTGGCGTGACAACCATAAGTACCTAAGTGAACATCGGAGATTACGACTAAGTCAATTTCCCTTTTTGGCATGTATATGTTCTAATAACAAAACAAAGGTCGACAGATTAGTTGCCGGATCTATTAAGTAATTATCAATCTTTGGTTAAGCTTGCATACACAGTCTGCAATTCATTCATAAATAATCATTAATTTTAGCTGGAAACTTTGTCTTTTTATGAAAATAAACAAAACCATCAGACTTAAAATTGCTGTTTTAAGCGTTATTATCTTTAGTTCTGCATTTACATTCATAGGACTTAAGCAAGGCGGCTTGGACATTGTTCAAACGGCATCAGGCTTGGTATCAGGTCTTAAAAATAATACGGGAGATGTTGTGTCTTTTAAGGGAATCCCTTATGCAGCAGCTCCTATTGGCGATCTTCGATGGAAGGCTCCTCAACCTGCAAAGCCCTGGCAGGGTATTTTGGTAGCAGATAAATTTGGTGCAAGTCCAATCCAAGGCAAACCAGTTCCTTTTGGGGTTTACACATCGGAGTTTTTAATTCCGGAAACGCCGATAGATGAGGATTGTTTATACCTGAACGTATGGACCAATGCAAAAACAAAGCAAGATAAGCGACCGGTACTGGTTTGGATCTATGGTGGTGGGTTTTCAAGTGGTGGTAGCGGAGTGCCAATTTACGATGGAGAAGCGATGGCCAAGAAAGGGGTGATCTTTGTTTCAATTAACTATCGTGTAGGAATTCTTGGGTTCTTTGCGCATCCTGACCTAACAAACGAATCACCGAACCATTCTTCTGGAAATTACGGGTTGCTAGATCAAATAGCTGCATTAAAATGGGTAAAACAAAATATTGAGGCATTTGGCGGCGATCCTGATAATATAACCATTGCCGGTCAATCAGCAGGTTCTATGAGCGTTAATGCTTTGGTTGCCTCACCTTTAGCGAAAGGCTTATTTGCTAAAGCCATTTCTGAAAGCGGATCGTTTCTATTAAGCAATTCACAGCTTAATTCGACTACATTAAAAGTTGCGGAGGAGCAAGGCAGGAAACTAGCAGAAGCAAACTCGCTTACGCTGAATCAACTACGCGAAATGACAGCAGAGGCTGTACAAAAACTTCAAGGTCGATTCTCGGTAATAACGGATGGTTATGTGTTGCCACAACCAGTATCACGAATATTTGCTGAAGGGAAACAAAATCAAGTGCCGGTAATTACTGGCTGGAATGCCGATGATTCATTTGCATCAGGCGTGCAGAAAAAGGAGGACTTTGTTAAGCAAGCGCAGGAACAATATGGTGCTAATGCAGCTGAGTTTTTAAAATACTATCCGGCTAATACCGATGAAGAAGCTGGAGCATCGGATAGTAAAGTCAGCCGTGATTTAAGATTTGCTTTATCAGGTTATAAATGGGGTGCTGTGCAAAGCCTACAGGCTAAGAATCCGATTTATCTTTATTATTTCGAACGAAAGGTACCAGCTACTCCTGCTTTTGAAAAATATGGCGCTTTTCATACAGCCGAGGTTCCTTATGTATTAAATACGCTCAAATTTTTGAACCGGCCATTGCTACCTGTAGATTATGAACTGGCTGAATTAATGTCGTCTTATTGGACAAACTTTGCTAAAACCGGCAATCCAAATGGCGAAGGACTTCCTCTCTGGCCTGTTTATAAACCAGATGAAAGTATCGTTATGATCTTTAACGAGCATTCTATGGCCGGAGTACTTCCAGGGAAAGGTGGTTTAGATTTTCTTTTGCAGAGAGCGGAGAAGGAATAAAATTTATAAATAAAAATTAACAAATGCAATATAGCTATTTTAAAAAAGCGTTAATTCTCGCTTTAACAGTTCTTCTTTCGTTTAGTGTAAGAGGTCAGGAACAACAAAAATTTGCAGAGCCAATCGTTCAGGATAGCAATCATAGAAAGATTGTTTATTTTGGTTCTTCGGTTCCATACGGACAAGGTGCTACGAACCTTAAGGGTTATACCAGCTTGTTTTCAGATATCCTCAAAAAGCGAGTTTCCACAGGCGGAAATGTTTGGGAAACTGCCAACATAAGTATAGGAGGTGACAATACAGTAAGGGTTTTGAATAGATATAAAACTGACTTCCTACCTCAAAAGGGTAAATATGTCATTTTTGCATTGGCTTTGGGTAATGAGGGCATTCATGAACAAGGGCAACCGATGTTTGATCAGTTCGAAACAAACATGAAAATTCTGATTAATAAAGCAAGATCAGATGGTTATCTTCCAATCATTACAAATAGCTATACCCGAAATGACTACAATGAAAAAGATTACAGCTTCATAAAGAAGATGAATTTATTAATTCACGAGTGGGATGTTCCAAGCATAAATTTACTCGGCGCAGTAGATGATCTATCTGGTCATTGGATGGAAGGATTTTGGTCTGATGCGGCACATCCAAACGATGCAGGACATGCAGAGATGTCTTATACTATAGTCCCTTCATTGTTTGATGCCCTGGAAAGCAAAAAACCTTTGCCTGAAAGCGTAAAAGGATCGTTTGTTGAAGCATCTAAAAATAAGTATATTGCATTTGCTCCTGAAAATATTGTGCATCCATTTACCACATCTATCAATTTTAAAACAAGTGATCAGGGGTCTTTATTAGAAATTGATGATGTTACTGGAACCGGCAGAATATCCATCAACAACGATGGACAGCTCGTTTATTCATCGGCAAAGTTGGGTTTCATAATCGGAACTGCTAAAGTTAATGACGATAAATGGCATAAACTAACCATCACTCATTATTACGCTAAAGGTGTTACCATGCTTTATTCTGATAGTACATTACAAGGAACAGTAGAAGAAAGACTTGTAACTACCGGCGTTAAGATCGGAGGTCCAAATATTCCAAAAAAGCTGTCTTATAAAAACTGGCTATTCTATCGATCAGCCATGAACCCGGATGAAATTGCTTACCTCGCGAAAGATTCCTTATTAAAATCCAGCCTGGAATTATATGCGCCGCTGGATGGAAGAAAGGTAAGTGCTTTAGATCCTTTAATTAATCTTGCACAAAGTATGAACACCATTAAGGAAATTAAAGTACCATAGCTAACAACGAGGCCTCGGTTACTGAATAGTTGGATGTTAAGCAATCTCGTCCAAAGGTAATTTTTGTAATTTTTCGAATAGATGTTCTGGATGAAATGGCTTTGACAAATAGTCATTCATACCAACTTCGCTCACTCTTTCAATTATGTTATCATTGACCGTAGCAGTAAGAGCTATGATGGTTATATTGGCTTTCGTTTTATCGGCCATTTTACGGATTGATGCTGTTGCTTCGTAACCATCCATGCCCGGCATATATAAATCCATCAATATCACGTCATAGTTTGTTTGCTCCAGCTTTTGTAATGCGACAATCCCATTTTCTGCAATTTCCGGTTCAATATCCCATTGTTCAAGTGTTTTTTTGATTACCAAAATATTGATCGCATTATCTTCAGCTACCAAAACTTTAAGGTGTTTCAATTCATCCTTTGAAATTTTTGGTTTAAGTTGTGTCGTATTATTATCTAACGTATAATTGAATTTAATATCGAAAAAGAATTTTGTACCCGCATTGAGTATACTAACCAGTTCAACATGTGTATTGAACATACTTAAAACCTTTTTAACAATCGGAAGGCCTAAACCTGTACCTCCATAATGTCTGTTTGTGCTTGATGAAGCCTGAGTAAATGCTTCAAAGATATTTTCTTGTTTATGTGGCTCAATACCAATGCCCGTATCTTCTATAATAAAGCGGACGGTCATTAAATTTTTTTCATCCTTTATTATATAGGTATTCAGACTTACAAAACCTTTTTCAGTAAACTTTATTGCATTATTCAGCAGATTAATCAAAACTTGAGTTAGTCGTGTCGGGTCACTAAAAACTATCTTATCTTCAATTTCTTTAGAAATGGAAATGTTAAAGTTCAACATTTTCTCGCGTGTCTTCATTTCAAAGCTGGCACAAATATTCTTAATAAGAGCAGCGAGATTGAATGGCACATGTTCTAACTCCACTTTTTCTGAATCTAATTTATTAAAATCAAGGATATCATTTATAAGCGATAACAGATTCTCAGCAGAAAATTTAAGAACAGCTAAATTTTCTTCCTGATCTTCTCTCGGATTCTGAGATAAAAGTGCGTTTGATATGCCTATTACTCCATTTAAAGGAGTTCGCAACTCATGTGACATGGTAGATAGAAAATCCATCCTTGCGTTTGATAGCTTCCTTACGTCAACCACCGTTTCATTCAACTTCTCATTTAAATCATTCAGTTCATTCTTTGCATGAGTAAGATTGATAATATTTAAATTAAATGTTCTAAAGAAATAATGATGAAGAAAAATAATAATGAGAAAGTCATAGGTAAGTACAAAAAGATATACTGACTGCCTAACGGGCCGTGCGTCATAAATTAAACGTAAATCACCAATTAGATAACTATAATCACTGTATTCTATAAATGTAAATGCAAGTATAGGAAACAGATTAATGATAGAATAAAACCAACCCCATTTTAGTCCATGCATATAAAAGCTTAGCGCAATGGCAAGCCAGACGTATTGCAGAGTAGCTACATTGATTCCCTGTACATATATAATTACATTACTCCATACACATAATGTTACCGTGAAAACTACAAAATGCGAAATAAGCTTCCATCCTTTCGTGTACCGAACAATAGCTAATAGTGTTAAAGCGGATACGAAAATTATGGATACTCTTAATAGATGCAGAAAATTCCAGTCAATGAAATATGCAACCATTAATGTCCCGGTAAAAAGCAAGTAAGAAATTATAATGTATACAAGTATTCTAACACGCGCTTGATTTATGGGGTTTGTTTCTCGACTTGCCAATCTGACAATTATATTATCAATATATCGAACTAAAGGCACCATAATAACATTTTTTATACTAGGGAGAATAAATTGGTTCTAACCTCATTTTAGGCTGCCTAAAGGTAATTTAAATTTTTAATTTTTATTCTTGATATTTTCAAAAGACTGTCTAAAAGCATTTGATAATCTCTTTCAATAACTGAGAATGATATTCATAAGCTTATTTCCAGAAAATAAATAATTGTACTAAATAATTATGTTAGTATACTCTAACTTATTATCTTTACAATTCAAAACAATTTTTATCGGACTATAAAAACTAAGACATCTATCATGAAAAAATTTAAAGCAGCGTTTCTGACTTACTCGATTATATTATTCGGTATACATGCTATTGCACAGCCTGATCAGGCAGAAGGTAATGTAACTGATTCTGTAGGAAAAAGTGATCTAAATGAGGTAGTCATTTCAGGAACACTGAAAGAGGTAACCAAATTGGAAAGTCCTGTTCCTGTTGAAGTTTATACATCTAAGTTCTTTAAAGCCAATCCCACACCTTCGATATTCGAGGCGCTCCAAAACATAAATGGTGTCCGACCTCAATTGAACTGCAACATTTGCAATACCGGCGATATCCATATCAATGGACTGGAAGGACCTTATACCATGATCCTTATAGATGGGATGCCTATAGTAAGCGGGCTTTCTACTGTTTATGGATTAAGTGGTATCCCCCAGGCACTTATTGACCGTGTAGAGATCGTAAAAGGCCCTGCTTCTACGCTATATGGTAGCGAGGCCGTTGGAGGCTTGATTAAATATCATTACTAAGAAGACCTTTAACGCACCCCTTCTTTCCGCTGATATTTTTGCAACAAGCTGGGGTAAAGTCAATACAGACCTATCGGCTAAAATCAATGCAGGAAAAGGAGCGCAGTCTTTATTAGGGTTGAATTATTTCAACTATCAAAGCCCGATCGACAACAATAAAGATGGCTTTACGGATGTAACCTTGCAGAACCGTATTTCTGTTTTTAATAAGTGGAGTTTCGAAAGAAAGGATAATCTTCTTTTTTCGCTTGCAGCCAGATACGTATATGAAGATAGATGGGGAGGAGAGATGAATTGGGCAAAGAAATATAGAGGTGGCGATGAGGTTTATGGCGAAAGCATTTACACGAAAAGATGGGAACTATTCGGAAACTACCAACTGCCTTTTAAAGAAAAGCTGGTGTTTTCATTCAGTACGAATGGACATAATCAAAACAGCTTTTATGGAGATATCCCATACATGGCAGATCAGTATATCGGCTTTGGTCAGTTGACCTGGAATAAGGAATTGGGTGATCATGATATAGTGTCTGGTTTGGCTTATCGCTATACCTATTATGATGATAATACGCCTGCTACAGCAGATTTTGATAATCCTGATCAAAACAAGGCTACCCATACAAAATTACCTGGCGCATTTATACAAGATGAGATTACCCTGGATACTAATAACAAAGTCTTGTTGGGATTAAGATACGATTACAACTCTATTCATGGCAGCATACTGACTCCACGGGTTAACTACAAATGGAACTCAGTGGATAAAAACAATATTGTTCGCTTGAGTTTTGGAAATGGTTATAGGGTAGCCAATGTCTTCACAGAAGATCATGCTGCTTTAACCGGAGCTCGTGAAGTTGTTTTTCACAATGAGCTCAAACCTGAAACATCCTGGAACGGGAATGTTAATTTTGTAAAGAAAATATTCGTTGGAAGCTCTTTCATTGGCTTGGATGCAACTGCATTTTATACTTATTTTAATAATAAGATCATAGCAGATTATGATGCTGATCCGAACAAAATTATTTATGATAATCTAGAAGGGCATGCCGTTTCAAAAGGCATTTCTTTAAATGTAGACATTGCATTTACCAATGGATTAAAAATACTGTTTGGCGGAACGGCAATGGATGTTTACAGTAAGGAGGCGGGCATAAAAACAAGTCAATTATTTACTGAAAAATTTACTGGTGTATGGAACGTAGGATATACAATTAAAAACTTAGGACTTACAATTGACTATACCGGCAATCTGTATGGCCCTATGCGTTTACCATTGCTAAGCGAGCACGATCCAAGGAAGGAATACTCGCCTTGGTGGAGCATCCAGAACATCCAACTGACTAAAACATTTAAAAAGGGATTCGAGATCTATGGTGGTGTAAAGAACCTTTTGAACTGGACTCCTAATAAAGGCAATCCATTTATTATTGCCCGCTCGAATGATCCGTTTGACAGAAATGTACAGTTTGATGCAAATGGACAAGCAATGGTAACACCTGATAATCCTTATGGGCTCACATTTGATCCTTCTTATGTGTATGGTCCTAATCAAGGAATCAGAGGGTTTCTGGGTATAAGGTATAACTTATTCAGATAAATAAGAGGATTTATGCTTCAGCTCTTTAAGAAATATTTATTGCTTATTCTTGGGATATGTATAGGATTACATGCAAATGCACAAAAAGAAAATTTGGCCATGCCTATAGAGTTGCTTAATGACAGCATGAAGGTGCATCCTAAACCAATACTGATACTGGTGTCAACAAACTGGTGTAAGTATTGTCAGATGCAAAAAGCACAATTATTAAAAAACCAGGCCTTTATCGATGCAAAAGCCTGGTTTTATTATTCAGAGCTCGATGCAGAAGCCAAAGAAGACATCTACTTTAATGACCAGATATATCAATATAAAAATTCTGGTGATGCACGTGGTATCCATGAACTGGCCGTCGCTTTGGCCGATAAAAAAGAAGGGCTTTCTTACCCCTTATGGATTATTGTTGATGAGAATTATAAGGTGCTTATACGACGGTACGGGCTGCTTACGCGAGACGAATTGAAAGTGATTATTGAAGCATTAGCAAAATAAAAAGATGATTAGATTCTTGCTGTCTTTAACCTTAAACTATTACCAACTACAGATACCGAACTAAGAGCCATTGCTGCGCCGGCAATCATAGGATCTAACAAAAAGCCATTAAATGCATATAATGCGCCAGCTGCCACAGGGATTCCTATTATATTGTATATAAAAGCCCAGAAAAGATTTTGGCGGATCGTACGGACCGTTTTCTTAGATAAGTTCAGAGCTTTAGGAATTGATTGAAGATCTGAAGTAATGAGTGTCATTTTAGCAACATCCATTGCAATATCTGATCCTTTTCCCATAGCAATACTTATATCTGCCTGAGCCAGTGCTTGTGAATCATTAATTCCATCTCCTACCATCGCCACTATCTTTCCTTTACCCTGTAATTCTCTCACAAAATCTGATTTTTCAGAAGGAAGAACTTCCGCCTTAAAATGCTTTATGCCTATTTCATCTGCAACAGCAGCAGCCGTTTGCTGGTTGTCGCCGGTAAGCATATACACTTCGATACCCATGTTCTGCAATTGACTTACGGCTTTCGCAGAAGTTACTTTCACCTGATCGGCAATGGCGATTACAGAAAGCACCTTGTTCGAATCAGAAAAGTAAATGACCGTGTTGGCCTGCTTTTGAAATCCAGTTGCTTTACCAATCATCCTTTCACTAATTTGAATATTATTCTCATCCATGAGCTTTTTGTTGCCAACATAATAAAGTATGTCATCATATACGCCTTTAACTCCTCTTGCTGTAATGCTTTCAAAAGAACCTGATTCTATACCAAAAACCTGCTGGTCTTTCAACTCGTTCACTACTGCTTCAGCTAAAGGATGCTCTGATTGACCTTCCAAGCTATATAATATCTGTTTATACACATCAAGCTTATCATGCATTTCCCACTCCATAGCGGTAACTTTTGGCTTTCCTTCAGTGATTGTACCAGTTTTATCTAGTATCAGGGCATTTACTTTGTATCCTAGTTCCAAACTCTCAGCATCCTTGATCAAAATATTATGCTCTGCACCTTTTCCAATTCCGACCATAATCGCAGTTGGTGTAGCTAAGCCCAGCGCACAAGGACAGGCTATTACCAATACAGTAACAGACGTCAATAAGGCATAGGTAAACGCATTATCGCCGCCAATAAGCAGCCAGGTTAAGAAAGTAAGCATAGCAATACCAATGACAATTGGAACGAAAATTCCTGCAATTTTATCTACCAGCTTTTGTACAGGAGCCTTACTTCCCTGAGCCTCTTGTACCATCTTTATAATATGAGCAAGCAAGGTATCGCTTCCTATCTTTTTGGCTTTAAACCGAAAACTTCCTTTTTGATTTATAGTACCAGCAAATACTTTGTCTTCACTTTGCTTTAAAAGAGGGATTGGTTCTCCACTGACCATACTTTCATCAATATAAGAAGACCCGAAAATCACTGTCCCATCAACCGGAATCTTTTCTCCTGGTCTGACGATGATAACATCACCTTGCATAACCTGGGATATTGAAACTTCCTTTTCTATTTCATCGATCACAATACGAACCGTTTTAGGCTGCAGCCCCATTAGTTTTTTAATTGCTGTCGAAGTATTCGATTTTGCTTTTTCCTCAAGCAACTTCCCAAGGGATATAAAAGTAATGATTACAGCTGCGGCTTCATAATACACATGAGCTTCTAAACCCCGGCTTTCCCAAAAAGCGGGATATATGGTATTAAAAACACTGAAGATGAAGGCAATACCTGTACTTAATGCTACCAAAGAATCCATATTTGCTTTTCTATGTTTAGCCTGCTTCCAAGCATTGATGAAAAAGCTTCTACCAAACCAAAACAAAACGAGGGCTGCAAATACCATGGATACCCAATTACCATAGGGCATATCCATAAAGAACATTCCTATTAGAAATACTGGTAATGTAAAAATTGAAGCCCAAATGGTCCTTTGCTTAACATCCTTATAATGTTTCAACTGCATTTCTTCTTGTTGCTGCGAGGGATCTTCAGCATCAATTATCAAATCATAACCAATTGATTGAATCACTTTTTGTAAATCAGCAAGGCTTGTTACTTCCTCATCAAATTCAGCCCAGGCACTTTCATTAGCAAAATTAACGCCTGCATCAATTACACCAGATGTTGATTTAAGACTAGACTCAACACTTACAGCACAGGAAGCACAGCTCATCCCTGTTACAGGGAAACTTTTGCGTACTGGTTTATTTATAACTTCTGTTTTCATTATCTACTGCTTATTATTAGTGTACCTTTTATTTGTTTACAAAGGTCATCAATAAGGCAGGGCGATTACTTATATAAATCCCACTCTCTTTTATATAATTTACTATCTCTAAGAGAGCGGTGAACAGAAAAGGCTTTATCTTGATATAGGAGTATAGGATCTAAGTAATGGAGTCCAAGGATTTTCTTGAATTTTCAAGGTTCCTTGTGGACTTAAACTGGGTAGGCGTTTGACCTGTGATTTTTTTAAACTGACTTGAAAGGTGTTGAACACTACTATAGCCTACTTTATAGGAAATCTCACTTAGAGTAAGTTCATCGTAAAATAAGAGTTCCTTTACACGTTCAATTTTTTGACGGATAATATATTGCTCAAGGGTAATGCCCTCTACCGAAGAGAACAAAGAACTTAAGGAATTATAATCTTGCTTTAACTCTTCTGACAAGAGCACCGACCAATTTACTTTGATATCCACGTATTCAGTATGAATTTTAGTAATGATGCTACTTTTTAAATGTTCAATTAAACGTGATTTATCACTATCTAGCAGTTCAAAACCATGAGATATTAACATTTCTGAAACTACAGACTTTGTCTTAGCATCTAGATTTTCCTGAAGTTTCACAACTCCCAAATCTACTTCTATAGGACGTATTCCTAAGTTATTGAATTCTTGGCGGACAACTGATATACATCGATCGCATACCATATTTTTTATATGCAGTTCTGTCATTAAAGTTTTAATCGTACAAGACTAATTTACTAAAAAAGGTTAGTTAACAATCTAAAGAACTCCTTAGGACTTCTCTAATACCATATCTTGATGTATTTTCTCCGCAAGTTCAGGCTCATATCTTAACCCAGGATCTAAAAAATACATATGCAGCACTCTCGAATACCTAAAATTGAAAGGAGCAAGCAATACAATGGCAGATAATATGACTACTAAATAGAGATACACGTTTTCAGATCCACCAGAAAGCACAGAAGTTGCCACACCGAAAGTAATTATTTCAGCTACTGCCATTGCGTAACTTACGAACATAGATACATAAAAGTAACCTGGATGTCTTTCGTAAAACAAATCACAATAAGGGCATCTTTTATGCATACTTTGACTCATTAATCCGGGTTTAAACATATCTCCTTTGCGACAACGGACACATTTAGCATTCCACATCGCCTTACCAATAGGAACCAGCTCATAATTAGTAGTTGTCTTAAGTTGATTATTATCGTTCATTTTAATAGTATTATTTAAATATTAGACTATTGTCCCATATAATACAAAAATACAGTTAAGAAAGATCGCTTCATTGTGTTATTGTTAGTTTATATGGCACTATTTACTTATTATGAATAAATTTCAATTGGACGTTCGCTATGCTCAGGAAGTTTATACTTATCTGAGCTAATGTTCTGTTATAAGATACAAGATTAGATAATGTCCTGATTATATTTACCACAATCTTTATATATAATCGGATTTTTACAATATGTTTCCAGTATTTGTTCGTTCCTTTGCACCTGAATATTAGAATGATTCTGTGGAAGTGTTTTTAGAGTTTTTCAATAACCTGACCGATCCAGATTGGATCGTGACTCATGGCGGTCTTTACTTGCTGTTGTTTATCGTCTTTGCTGAAACAGGAATTCTGATAGGATTCTTCTTGCCAGGCGACCCAATTCTCTTCATCTCAGGGGTTATCATTGCCAATATGTCGCTTAGCGCCACCAACCCCGTACTAACGCTTTTATATTGGATAATATTGATTTCGATGGCAGCTATTGTGGGTAATTTTGTGGGTTATTGGTGTGGCAAATACTTTGGTCATCGTTTGCTAAAAATGAAAGATAACTGGCTTTTCAAGAAAGAATATATTTACAAAGCTCAGGAGTTTTATGAGAAACGGGGAGGAGGTGCGATTATTTTAGCTCGGTTTCTTCCCATAGTGCGTACATTTGCTCCAATCGTGGCCGGTATAGTAGAAATGGATTTCAGGAAATTTGCTCTTTATAATGTTGTAGGCGCTATTATCTGGGTAGGAACCTTGGTGACACTTGGCTACTTAGTTGGTGAAAATCCTTGGGTGCAACGAAATCTTGAATACGTCATTATGGGGATCGTTGTGCTGGCAACGGCACCGGTAATTATCAAGTTGTTCACAAAAACAAAGAAAACTGTAGAAATTCCTGCCCAAGAAGAAGAGCCTCATGAGGTGTAATTACGGTAAGTGTTGGCTAGCAGGTACACTGAATCGTTATCTTATCTAATTCTTAAATCTGTAATTCTCATCGTCTTTGCTTTTCCTTTTACTAATGAACCGGTAACAAACATACAGCAGTAAAATCCATCCAGGAATCAACTCAACCGATATTTTCAAGCCTGTTATCCACATAATCACTAAAATGCCTACCAAAAATATCAGGCATATATAGTTCGATAGGGGATAGATATAAGAAGGAAATTTGGTTTTAACCTGATTCGCGTCTTTACTTCTTCTAAATTTCAAATGAGTAATGCTGATCATCAGCCAGTTAATAATTAGCGAAGACACTACCAGCGACATCAAGATCTCCAATGCTTTCTCGGGCATTACCTTATTGATTATAATGCATATGGCTGCAAATAAGCTCGATACTAAAATTGCATTTATAGGTGCTGAGTTCTTATTCAACCTCGATAAAAAAGAAGGTGCATTCCCTTGTTCCGCCAATCCAAATAACATTCTGCTGTTACTGTAAACACAACTGTTATAGACAGATAAAGCCGCTGTCAATACAATAACATTAAGCACATTAGCAATCAAACTTGTGAAATAAATGGTTTTTCCAAAAAGGCTAAACTGAAAGCCTTTTAAACTTTCAAAGACCATCACAAAAGGACTGCTATCTGTAGTAATATTTCTCCATGGAGACAATGAAAACAGGATCACAAGTGCACCTACATAAAAAATCAGAATCCGATAAATAACTTGATTGGTAGCCTTTGGAATCGTTTTTTCAGGCTGTTCGGCTTCTGCAGCAGTTATCCCAATTAATTCCAGTCCACCAAATGAAAACATAATTAATGCAATTGCGGCAAACAGTCCCTGAAAACCTCCTTTCCCATCTGCACTTAAGAAACCCTTTGGAAAAAATCCACCGTCATTCCATAAGTTTTGAATACTCGCCTGTTGACCTCCGCTACCACTCACAAGCAAATAAACACCAAAAATGATCATAGCGATAATAGCTACCACCTTTATTATAGAAAACCAGAATTCCACCTCGCCATACACCTTGACAGAGGTGAGATTTAAAGCATTAATAACAATAAAAAAGAAAAGGCTTGATGTCCACAGTGGAATTTCAGGCCACCAGAAATGCACATAAATGCCAATGGCAGTCAACTCCGACATACTTACCAGGATATATAACACCCAATAGTTCCAGCCAGAAGCAAAGCCTGCAAAAGATCCCCAGTACTTATTAGCAAAGTGGCTAAAACTCCCAGAAACAGGTTCTTCAACCACCATCTCACCTAACTGCCGCATAATAAAAAAGGCGATAATACCTGCCAGTGCATAACCTAAAATAACAGCAGGGCCCGCCAATACAGCTGCCGGACCAACACCTAAAAATAGACCGGTTCCTATGGCTCCGCCAAGAGCAATTAACTGAATATGCCTATTTTGTAAACCTCTTTTGAGTTTTTGATCCTCGGGCTTTTCGCTAGTTTGTTCCAATATTTATGATATTATCCAAATCAATATGATTATTACTAAAATTTCAGCAAAAATGGGAACTTATATTGATTATTTAGATTATATCCTATAATCCTTCACGAAATATCTTACGTTTTTTGTTTCTATGAACGGCTATCAATTCATTTGGACTGAGCAAGCTGTTTGTAAAATCACAAAGCGGCTCCTTCATTAAAAAATATGTACAATCCGTCCTTGCCAGCTACAACAATATCATTTCGTCCCGAACCTCTCAGGTCAGCAATCGAAAAGTAAATACCAGCACCTTTTCCCTGATCTACTGCGCCGTAACTGATAACGTTTTTGGTAAACGATTCTCCATTCCATTTATAGTAATATAGTCCAAAAGGATCGTTCGCTCCAGGATCTTTACCATTATGGGCACGATATCGCTTTCCTGTGATGAGCTCTGGTATGCTATCTCCATCAATGTCCATCCATTCCATCGTATGAAACTGCGAATTGTAAGGATCAATAGGATGCTTTAACCAGCTCCGTTTTCCCTCTTGATCTACTTTTTGTTCATACCAATCCAACCCATAGGAATGGGCTTGACCGACAATTAAGTCGTTTAAGTCATCATTGTTTACATCAATGACCAAAATGGGAACACTAGCGTCTCCAAATTCAAATTCTTTATGAAGCAACCAACTCCCTTTTGAGTCTGAAGGAGCCTTGAGCCAACCACTACTTATGATAATGTCACTCCGGTTATCGCCATTGACATCGCCAAAACCCAATCCGTGACCCTGTGTTTCAGCAATTTCAATTTTCGTAAATTGACCAGTTCCCTTTCCTTCAGCGTCTTTGTCTAATTTGTAATACTTTAACGGATGATTTGGGTTGTTCGGAAAGATTTCCACTATTCCATCCCCATCAATGTCCCATGCACGCGCTGTTTCAATATTCCCGGTTTCATCAATCACATGCTGCTTCCAGGGTCCGTTTATGCCTGGATTCTCCAGCCAATAGAGAGTAGCTCCAAACCATCCTCCCGTTACAAAATCCATTTTACCGTCTCCGTTTACATCTAAAGGGATTGTTAAAAAATCGTCCCAATATTCTTCGACCCGTTTTACTTCAGTAATAAAATGACGTTGGATGAATTTGGGCCCTTGGTACCAAAATGCACCAGAAACAAGATCAGGATGACCGTCTCCATTCACATCGAACACACCTACAGATTCATAGGTTTCCGAAGAAACCTTCATCTTCGTAAAATGTAAAGGAGCTGCAAATGAAGATTCACTTTGGTTCTGACCAAAAGTGGGCAACACATACCCAAAAGCAATAAATAGATAGATGAATAAACGCATAGTGTAAGATAATAACCAAATTCTATACAACTATCATGGAGTGTCTGTGATTATTAAGTTAACATAAATTCAATAAGAATAGATATTAGATTGTTCGTTAATTTCTTTTATTGCTTTGCTCTTCTTCAACCTGTTTTTTGATTTTCTCCTGCCATTCCAAAGAGTTAAACTTTTCAACGAATTCTTTGGTCATTTTTTCAGAAAACTCAGCTGTATTCTTTATGTCGGCTATCTTTGCTTGCCACTCGGGCGAGCGTAGTTTCTCTTCCCACTCTTTTGATAATAATTGTCCAGCTTCAACTTGTGCTTTTATTTGTGACTGCCACTCTTCAGAATTAAATTTTTCAACAAACTCTTTAGTCATTTTCTCAGAAATCTTAGCTGTATTTTTTATATCGGCTATCTTTGCTTGCCACTCGGACGAGCGTAGTCTCTCTTCCCACTCTTTTGATAATAATTGTCCAGCTTCAACTTGTGCTTTTATTTGTGACTGCCACTCTTCAGAATTAAATTGAGCGGCCCATTCTTTAGCAGTTTCAGACAGGCCTTGAGCATTCTTCTCTATCTCGGCAATTTTAGACTTCCATTCCGGCGATTGAAAATATGTGGAAGTGGAATCTTGTAAACTGTTCCATATAGTGTCCTGAACCACGCTTCTTTTGATTGGGTTAATGTTGGGTATGGTTGTTACAAAATCAGAATTGACTGTTAGAACAGGTTTTGGTTTAGAGGAAAGAACTGTAATAGGAGAATTTGGTAAATACAACGATTTAGCTATTTCTATATGTTTTTTGGAAGGCCGTGTAGTGGGTTGTGTCCAAGCAATAGCTGCCATTCCGATAATTCCTACAGAAAGCGCCACCAGTTTTTGTTTGCGGTTTACATAATTTGTTTTCATAGTTATTATGCGTTTAATTCTATTTAATAAATCTGATTTGGTATAAAATGCTGCCATTCCCAAAGGATAATGGTCTTTCTTTCTTAATTGTTCAAGGTGCAAGAGAGCGTCTGCATAGGTTCTGGGCTGAACATTTAATTTGATAACGGAATCATCACAAGCATATTCCCGTCCTTTTTCGATCAAATTTCCCAATAGCCAAATAAATGGATTGAAAAAAAGAATAGTTTCAATGAAAACTTTTAAGAAATTGAGCAAATAATCGTTTCGTTTAATATGTGTCAATTCATGAATTAATATTGCTTCCACTTGTTGTATATCCAATCTATTGACCGCGGCGATGGGGAAAAACACAAAGGGCTTTAAATATCCGATCATCATGGGCACTTCCACAAAAGAGGAGATATGAAAGTTTACTTTCCTTTTTATTCCCATCTTTATTGTCAAATCATCAAATAACAACTGCCAAGTATGTGGAACAGATGAAAGACCCTTAGATTTTATTTTATTCAAATTGAAATAGCTTCTCACCAACCATATTCCTTCTATCAGTATTCCAATAATATACACGCCTACAATAGCGGGGAAATAGGGTTCAATGGAAAAATGGCTTTCAATAGTATGTACAAAAACAGACGGATACTGCAAGTAGTTCCCCAATAGTTGCATCGTTACCTCGGCATTCATTGCAAGAAAACCTTTTAGAAATACTGTTGTAAAAAAGAAAAACAAAGCAAAAGAACCTAGAAGTGAAAAGTAGCTCTTCGCTGAAGCGCTCAATTTTGGAAAAACATAAAACAAACAAAGAATTGATATATAAATAACAAAACCAAACCATAAGGAATGCAATATACTCCATCCGAGAGCGGAGCTAAATTTTACAATAAACTCTTCCATCTATTTCAATTTTAAACTATTTAAATACTTTTTAATTTCTTCAATCTCTTGTTCGCTGGCTTGATGATTGCCTAAAGCCTGCATTACTAAGCGAGAGGCCGAGCCGCTAAATACATCATTAATCATTTTACCAACCAATTGTTTTTCTATTTTATCTTGATTGAGCATAGCGCTATATACATGGGACTTACTAGAAGTATCCCGATCTACCAAACCCTTTTCATACATAATCTGCATTAACTTTAATGTCGTAGTATATCCAACTTCTTTATTTTTTATCAATTCTTCATGTACGCTCCGAACGGTACAAGGACCCATCCTCCATAATATTTGAAGGATTTCCATTTCACCTTCAGTAGGTTTTTTTTTAATCATTACTTTATAGTCTTACCCATATACGAACCAATTCGTATATCCAAATGTACGAAGTTATTCGTAAGTTCAAAATATATTTTATAATTTTTTCTGTAAAAACAAAAATCCTCTATTCCTAGATTGTGAGTGAAGTCAATCGAACAATAACAAATCTGAGAAACTGTTATGTTGTGTTGCCGTTAGATTAAAAGTAAATATCTATATAGTCGGTAACTGCTCCTCCTTCACAATTTTGCATATTCTGCATACGCCAATATTTCCGATTCTTTGTCGATTTAAACGTTTGCTTTCCCTCTTTTATGCAGGGTTGACCTTGATTTAAATGTGTGATCTGATGTTCAACTATTCCATCAAAAATCAGCTCTTTTTCTGATATAGGTTCCAGTGTACCCTTTATCTTCAAATAGTCGCTATTATTAGGATTTCGTTGTTCCCCCACAACACTATAAATATTACCCTCAAGATGCTTGATCTCAACTTCCCCCAATTTTTCCCAACTTATCCATTGTAGACTCAGATTATGTGTTCCTTCACGGATCGTAATTTTTTGTGGATTATCAATTTTATTATTTAAAGATAATTGTGAATCCTGCAAACTTATGGTCGTATCTGTTGTATCTGTCAGCGTTTTGTTGTCATACGATGTCTCTAATAAGCTATCCGTTATCATTTCGTCAGTACGTGTCTCTTTCACCGATTGCTGGCAGCTGATTAACCACAGACTTATAAAACTAACCATAAAGAATTTTATCTGACTCATATTTCCTTTCGTTTTTCTACAGCTTCAGTTAGAAAACAATAAAGCTTGTACTTTAGTTTGCATCTAGGGATAGATGCATTTGCGGCAACTGTATAAGTCAAAGATTTCCCCTAACATTCTACTTATATTCCATATAAGTTATATACTGTCTGATGATGGTAGCTTATTTCCAATCCTCAAGATTTCGGATAAGACCCGGAAAAACCCTTAGAAGCGAAAAAAGTCCTCCTTATCTATTAAGGAAGACTTTTCTTAGCTAAACTTCGGTAGTACCAAACTATTTCTGTAGCCCGTAGGGGAATCGAACCCCTGTTTCTAGAATGAAAATCTAACGTCCTAACCCCTAGACGAACGGGCCATTGTAATCGAAAATAACTGTCTATTTTCGGACTGCAAAGATAATCCTTTATACTACAAATCAAAGAATACTCAAATATATTTTCAATCAATTTATACAAATTATATAAATGAATGGGATTACAACAATACGAAAGACTCATTCATCTCTTTAAAGAAAATCGTGTTATATAGATTGATAATTTCATGAATGGTTATCACATACATTCTCATAACAGCACATGACAGTCATATAGCTCACAATTTCTATCATTGTCACATAGAGTAATCAATTAATAATTAAACCTTTATATTTGGGATTATTACAATTAAAGCTAAGCAAGACCAAAATTATAAATCTTAAGATCCGATGAAATTAGGTGTACTAAAAGAATCCAAAGAAAAGGAAAAGCGTGTAGCCCTTACTCCAGAACTGGTTAAACAGCTCATTAAAAAAGAATTTGAAGTCCTTATTGAAAAGGGATCTGGAGACGAATCAAGATTCTTTGATAATGATTATATAGCTGCTGGAGCTAGTATTGCTTCCAAATCCGAAATTTGCAATGCAGATGTTATTTTAAAGGTAAATGCTCCTACTCTAGAGGAGGCAAACCTTATGAAAAATGGTGCGATAAGCATCTCTTTATTATATGCCTACACACAAAAGGATCTTTTAGAAGTATTTAAATCTAAACAGATTTCTGCCTTTGCAATGGATGCCGTGCCTCGTATATCAAGAGCACAGAAAATGGATGCTTTAAGCTCGCAAGCAAATCTTGCCGGCTATAAATCTGTAATCATGGCTGCCGATGCATTGGGCAAAATATTTCCTTTGATGATGACTGCAGCAGGAACCATTACTCCCGCGAAAGTTTTAATTTTCGGTGCCGGGGTTGCAGGATTACAAGCGATAGCTACTGCTAAACGGTTGGGTGCAGTAGTTGAAGTCTCTGATGTCAGACCTGAAACTAAAGAGCAGGTTGAGTCCTTAGGTGGCCGTTTCCTGGTTGTAGAAGGTGCAGATGAGGTAAAAACTGAGGGAGGTTATGCCAAAGAAGTCTCTGCTGAATTTTTAGCTAAGCAAAAAAAGTTGGTTGAAGATAAAATAAAAGATTCCGATATTGTTATAACAACAGCTTTGGTAATCGGCAAGAAATCTCCTCTATTAGTCACTGAGGATATGGTTAAATCCATGAAATCAGGATCTGTTATTGTAGATATGGCTGTAGAATCAGGAGGAAACTGTGAGCTATCAGAATTTAATAAAACAGTAGTGAAGCATGGAGTTACTATTATTGGTGAATCTAATCTACCAGCACTTCTTCCCATTAATGCCAGTCAACTTTATGCTACGAACATAAGCACTCTTTTATTACACCTAGCCACCAAAGACGGTTTTAAATGGGATATGGAAGAAGATATTACTAAAGGAGCCTTGATAATCCATCAAGGTGAGCTTGTGCATGAATTTACAAAGTCTATTCTATCTAAATAAAAAAAATCTAGAAAACATATTTTTATGACTGCAGAATCATTTATCATTTTATTATACATCCTGGTATTGGCCAGCTATGTTGGTTTCGAATTAATTAACAAGGTACCACCTACACTCCATACACCCTTAATGTCTGGCTCAAATGCTATTTCGGGAATTACTATTGTAGGAGCAATTATTGCCTGTAACGTATTAGATTATGGAGCTACCAGTAAATGGTTAGGGATGATTGCATTAATATTAGCTACCATAAACGTTGTAGGAGGATATGCCCTTACCGATAGGATGCTTAAAATGTTCAAAAAGAAATAATAACCCTTCATTTAAAGGATAATAAAAACACTACTAACCTATTGTAATGGATATTCTTATACAAATTGCTTATTTAATAGCATCTATATTATTTATTATTGGCATTAAAATGCTTGGCCGTACCACTACCGCTAGAAAGGGAAATTTCCTTTCTTCTATAGGTATGTTCATTGCTATTTTTGCTACTGCCATTCAGGTCGAAGCTGTGACTTTGGTTGATATTTTAATCTGCGTAATCATAGGTTCCGCACTTGGTTTAATTATAGCTTACAAAGTTCAAATGACCAAGGTCCCCGAAATGGTTGCCTTATTTAATGGGTTTGGAGGTTTAGCCTCTCTGGCAGTAGCTTTGGCAGATTTCTGGCTAAACACGCAAGAAAAAGGTCTGCAGGTTGATCAAATTACTGGTATCAGCGTTGCAATCAGTATTCTAATTGGAGGCGTTACTTTCACCGGCTCTTTAATTGCTTATTTAAAACTTAATGGTAAGGTTTCAGGAAAGGCTATCACATTCACTGGCCAACACCTTATCAATCTTCTCTTATTAATTGCTGCAGTTGGTGTTTCCATATTTGCATTAACTGATTTCTCAAACCCTACGTTCATGATTGCCTTGGCAATTTTATCGTTGGTAATCGGAGTATTGGTTGTAATACCTATCGGAGGAGCTGATATGCCAGTAGTTATTTCCTTACTGAATTCTTATTCTGGAATGGCGGCATGTGCTACTGGTTTCGTGCTTAATAACAATGTATTAATAGTAGCCGGAGCACTAGTAGGTGCATCAGGGATTATTCTTACTCAGATTATGTGTAAAGCAATGAATCGCTCATTGATCAATGTTCTATTGGGTGGTTTTGGACAAACAAGTGGAAGTGGTAATCAAGCTGACGGGCCTGAGATTGCTGTTAAAGAAGTAGGAGTAGAAGAAGCTGCACAAATTTTTGACTCTGTATCTTCTTTAATCATTGTTCCGGGCTACGGAATGGCTGTCGCTCAAGCTCAACACGCTATTCGTGAATTAAGTGAGTTGTGTGAGAAAAGGAATATAAATGTCCGCTTTGCTATTCACCCGGTTGCAGGAAGAATGCCTGGTCATATGAATGTTTTGTTGGCAGAAGCGAATATATCTTACGATAAACTAATTGAAATGGATGAAATTAATGACGATTTTGCCAACACAGATTTAGTATTTGTGGTAGGTGCAAATGACGTTGTTAATCCAGCTGCAAAAACTAACCCTGATAGCCCGATCTTTGGGATGCCTGTACTGAATGCTGAGAAAGCACAAACCGTAATCGTAACTAAAAGAAGCATGGGAAAAGGCTATGCCGGTATTGAGAACGAGCTATTCGGGGCAGATAATTGCTTAATGCTTTTTGGAGATGCTAAACAAACTATAACCAAATTAGTAGGAGAGTTAAAGGAATTATAATATTCCTTTAACTCTTTGCTTATAGCAAAAGGTATCGAATTATTCCCAATTCCCAGTAATCTTACTTCCTGTAAAAGGATCGTTTACGATAGTAAGAAACACATCAATCTCTTGTTGTAGCTCTTCTACATGTGATATAATTCCTACAATACGGTTTTCCTTACGAAGTGATTTCAAGGTTTCAAAAGCAATCTGAAGCGACTCTTTATCCAAAGAACCAAAGCCTTCATCCAAAAAAAAGAAGTTTTGATTAGATTTGTTTTGTTGTTGCACGCTCTCAGCTAAAGCTAATGCCAAGGAAAGAGAAGCCTGAAAAGTTTGCCCACCTGATAAGGTCTTCACATTCCTGACTTTTCCATTATTTAAATAATCTCTTACCTGAAAGTCGTTCTTATCATTAACTTCCAAACGCAACTGTTGCCTTGTGAGCTTATAAAAACGGCTATTGGCTGCATGGCAGAGGTTCTGTAAATAAACAGTTGAGATGTAACTAACAAAGCCGCTTCCTTTAAAGAGCTGTTTAAGTGTATTAATGTTTAAAGCTCGATTTTGTAACTTCTCATAGTCCTTTTCAAGAAGGACTTTCTTTTCATAGTTCTGTTTATTTGTTTTTAGCATTTCCCATTCCCGAATATAGCTTGACTGAATAATTTCAAGTTCATTCTTTAACTCGTTCAATCCTACTTCAAGTGATATAAATGCATTCTCATTAAATACACGATCACCTAATACATCTTGAAGCTGATTAAGGCGTTGTTGAATCGCAAATACTTGCTTTTTATGTTCTAATACCCTCTTCTTAATAGATACTACATCAATTGTTTCTTTTAAAATCGATTGAATATGTTGAAAATCAGGGTAGAGTGATTGTTCCAAATCATTCGTTAATTCGACCACAAGCTTTTGAAGCAATTGTTCATTTTCAGAAATAAACTGCCGAGATGAATTAATTCGCTCCGACAAAGTAATCTTCTGACTTGTAAGAACTTTATGCTTTTCAGCAAAAGCCTCGAAGCGTTCATTGGTAAACTTTATATTAGCATAAAGCTGTTCAATCTCTAACTTTAGTTCAGCTTCCGGCAAATTTTGATGATCTTCAAAAGAAAGGCTTTTTATTTGTCGCTCGAGGGTTAAAAACTCTGTTCTTTTTTCAACTAATTGAATTTCAAATTCATTGACTGCTTTCTGATATCGATCATAAGCTGTACTTTTTTGTATTAGTAAAGTCTCAAGATCTATAATTTCTTTTTCTATAAGCCGTAGTTCTTTTTGTGTTTGTTCAGCTTGCTTAAATGCAGCCTCTACTAATTCTGGTTTCTGTAAAGAATAGCCCTCCCATATAAAAGCTTTTTCATGATTTGAGCGTATTAAACTCTCTTGTTCCAATTGCTGTTGAACATTCGCAACTTGCTGTAGAATTACCTGCTCCTCATATAGAAGATGCGATAATTCGGTTAGAGTTTTTTCTAAGGATTCATCAATCTCTCTGAGTTCTCCTAAATCTATATTTGCCTTTTCTAAATGAGATAACACATTATCCACCTTTAAAACCTGCGGATGATGGATCGAACCGCATAAAATACAAGCCTCTCCGTCATTTAATTGGCTACTAAATTCGCCGAATTTCACTTGTAGGTTATAATGATCTATCAACTCTTGAACTTTCTTATATTTTCCACGATGATGTTCTCTCAACCGCTGCACTTGTTCACGATGATAATCTGGATAAACACCTGGCTCTACCTCTTCTAGAAGAGGATGGGTTAATTGTTGCTGAATTGTTAAAAATATAACCTTTGTATTCTCTTTTAAGTCACTTACTTTATCTTCATAACCCTTTATTGATCGATCCAGATGTTCTTTCTTAAAGAACCATGCTCTTATCTCTGAAAGAATGTTTAAATCAGGTAAAGAGCCCTTCAACTCTCGGCTCTTTGCTTTTAAAACAGCTAATTTATCTTCAATAAAGATCTTCTCTTTGGCTGCTTTATCCACATAAATTTGCCCCTCTTCGATTCGCTTCTTCAGTTTTTCCTTATCAACCCTTAATTGAATTAAAGAAAGAATATGTTTATAGTCAATCGCCAATTCTTTATACTTTTCCTGCTTCTTATACTCTATTTCTATTCCCTCTTGTTCTTTTGTTAAAGAATCGATCTCTGTACAACATTCATTAAAAAGGCGCATTGATTCATCCAAAAAGTTATTCTGCTTTTTAATCGATTCTTCAACTTCCTGCTTGCGCTCTAATTTATTTTTAAAATGCAATTGACAATATTCATAATCTTGTACCCTCTTATCCAACTGTTCTACAACCGACCCAGTTTCCAAAAGGGCTTCTAATTGCTGTAAGTATAAAGCACGGTCATCATAAAGTTTTTTCTCCTTTAATTGTGCTTGATATAGCTTTTCCTCTGCATGCAGATATAATTTTTTTTGATCTAACTCCTTTTTTAATTCTTGAACTTCTTTTTCCTTCTCTTCAATAACTTCTTTTATAAGTTTATCATAATGAGAAAGTTGTCCTTTTAAATTCTGAAGGGCTTCATTGTTTTTACGTTCCAGACTAGCCGTCTGGTAAAAGAATTCATATTTATTAAGATTAAATATTTCTTTCAACATATCCGTTCTGGCCTTATCTCCCAGCTGCAAGAATTCCTGGAACTTTCCCTGTGGAATAATAATCGTTCTTCGGAAATTCTCATAGCTAAGCCCCAATATGGCTTCTGCAGAAGTATTTTCTAATGGTAACCATTCGCTATTTACATGTTTATAAGTACTGCGATCGAAGGTATTTACTTTAGTAAAGTCTTTCCCATTCCGCTTTCCCCGCACTATAAAGCGATATTCTAGATCATCAAAATTCTTGAACTTAAAATCGATTAATAAATCATCCGATTTCAGATTCATCATATTATAATTACGATTATCCCGTTGATTCAGCCTTTCTGTTTCTCCATATAATGCAAAGGAGATCGCTTCAAGAATAGAGGACTTCCCAGATCCTACAGATCCAAAAATCCCAAATAATTGCCCTTCAATCAATCGATCAAATTCAATTGTTTGCAGTTCCTGATAGGAATATAGCCCTTTAATAGTTAATGATATAGGTATCATTCTTCGTTTTGCTCAGCTTTAACCTCTTTAAATAAATCGAATAACTCGTCATTCACTTCCATTCCATGGCGGTGTTGAAAATATTGTTTAAACAAATCTTCAATACTTTGATTAAGATCAAGCGATTGAACTTGAGATTCTGCTTGTCCTAAGTTGACAAGTTCCGGAATTAGAGTAACTATCCCATTATGTGCCTGTAACAATCGTTTCCGATCTTCAGAACGCATGTATTCATCTGTGACAATAGTCAACTCAACAAGCGACTCTGCATTAATCTGTAGCCAGTTAACCGCTTCATCAATATTTTCAAAGCGCTTGCGTTGTAACTTTTTACCTTTTGTTAAAGGTATCTTTGAATATTGAACCAGCTTCGCAGGCTCTACATCCAAAAGAACAACAAATTTCTGCTGTTCTGCCTCAGCAAAGCTATAGCTTAAAGGACTACTGCAATAAACTATAGGACAAGGTTGATTATCTATTACCTGGTATCTATGTAAATGTCCCAATGCAACATATTGAATCTGTTCAGGTATATTCTCAGAAAAAATAGCTTGTGCTCCTCCCACATGTAAAATCGGCTTCTCATCCTCGGGTTCCTCAGGTGGAGCAGAACCTTTCTTCATCATAAACAGATGCGCCAATAAAATATTTACCCCTTTATCATCACAATACTTGTCCGCTAACTCTTTCCATCTTGCTTCTAAAATATTCCTCAATTCACTATCAGTCTCATCTACTCCCAGGAATGTCTTTAAGCGATATTCATTGGCATATGGAGTCATGATTATACGAAGTGTTGCTTCGGATTCAGGCAATTTTAACTCAAGAAAACCCGGCTCACTTCGAAGAACATAAATGCCACAACCTAAATCTCCGGCAGCTATAGTAGAATCGGGATATCCGGCAAACAAAATACCACACTCTCTTGCTAAAGGATCCGGAGCTTCGATTCTATCTGGAGAATCATGGTTTCCGGCAATAGCAATGACTATTCTTTTCCCGTTATTAGACAATCGTTTCAGACTTCTATAAAATAATTCCACAGCCTCAGTCGAAGGATTGAAATTATCAAACAGGTCTCCGGCTATCAGTACTCCATCTACATCATTATCCTCTGCAATCTGTATAATTTCTTCTAACACCTCGCGTTGTTCTTCCATGCGTGAGAACTTTTCAAGACGTTTTCCAAGGTGCCAATCTGCTGTATGAAGAATTTTCATCCTAATGATTTAAAAATTTATTCAAATTGTAAAATAACAAATTAATGCACAAAAAAAGCGGATTATTAATAATCCGCTTTCCAAATTCTATTAATGTATTTCTTACTTTTTATGCTGAAACTCACCATCTGCTTTAACGATTACTTCATCGCTTATCATAGGTGCAGGAAATTTAGGTCCAAGCCCAAAATCCGAACGCTTAAACGTACCCAAAATCTGAATTCCTGCAACAGATGCTCCTTGAGCATTTACAATAGTTCCACGATGATTCATGGTTACGGTTATAGGCTTAGTCACACCTATTAAAGTAAGATCTCCTTTTACATTATATTTACCATCACTTACTTTTTCAATTGATGTACTTTTAAATGTCATTGTAGGAAATTTTTCAACATCGAAAAAATCAGGACTTTTTAAATGTGTATTTCTTTGTTCCACACGTGTATTGATTGTATTAGTTGGAACAGTCAATTCAATCGTAGCGTCACTAAAATCTTCTTTAGAAGATGTGATGCTTACATCGAATTTATCAAAATGTCCAGGAACATCTGCAATGCCTAAATGCGTTACAGTAAATCCTAATTTTGAATGATTTGGATCAGCTACCCATGTAGTTTGTGCAAATACTCCAGCTGAAACAAATAGCAGGGCTAAAAATAAAGTAATTTTTCTCATAATAATCTTAATTGTATTAAATTTTAATTTTAAATTTTCTTCTTCTTGGTTCAAAGATACATTACCTTTATTTGAAAAAACTTGACCTATATCAATTAATGATCTTAAGTCATTAATATTTTACATAGCTTCAATCATTAAATGTACAAAACAAAACAACTATTCCGCTGTTTCATATTCAATAAGGATAAAAACATTTTGAATGATTAATATGCGTAGACCATTGCGTGTTATCCACTTATATTTTTTACTGACATTGTTCCCACTTTTTACTTACTCACAAAATCCCAGCAACGCAATCACTGAGAATAATATAGCCAGTGATACATCAAAACAAAAAGACTTACTTGATATTGGAAAATCAATCTTGAAAATAAAACCGAAAACACTGGAAGAGGAAAAAAACAAGAAAGCTTACTTTTCAATATTACCAACCTCAGGAGAATTACCCGGCGGAAGTAATATTTTAATAACATCAACAACTGTAGGATTTTATTTAGGAAACCGGGACAGCACTTATCTTTCTTCGGTAGTTTTTACTCCATATTGGAATTTCAAAAATCGTTTTGGTATTCCATTGAGAAGCAATCTCTGGCTCGCCAATAATACCTGGAATATCAAGGGTGATACTCATTTTCTGGTCTATCCTCAATATACCTGGGGATTAGGAGGAGGGCAGCCCACTGAAGATAAACTGCTGATTAATTATAATTATATTAGATTCTATCAAAGTGCCCTGAAGCGTATTAGACCTTATTTCTATGCAGGTATTGGGTACAACTTAGATTACTTTCATAATATCCATACAGACTATCCAACAGGCTTGGCTGGCTTTACCGGCTATAATTATGGAACCGAAGAAAGTTCAAACTCTTTTTCTTCAGGCATTACTCTTAACTTATTATACGATACCCGTAATAACTCTATAAATCCAATTCCAGGTGTTTATGGGAACTTAATCTACCGTGTAAACTCAACCTTATTAGGGAGTAATTCTACATGGCGATCGATCTATCTGGATGCACGAAAATATATCCCTTTTGCTAAAAGACCAGGCCAACAAAACGTATTAGCTATCTGGTCCTATTTCTGGACAGTTTTAGATAGTCATGTACCTTATTTAAACTTACCCAGTATTGGGATGGAACCACAATACAAATCAGGCAGAGGAATAGAACAGAGCCGATACCGGGGCAAAAGTCTTCTTTATCTTGAAAGCGAATACCGCAGGGATATAACCAGTAATGGCTTGTTTGGATTCGTAGTCTTCGCCAGCATTAATTCTGTAATAGAAGCTAACAGCGAAAGATTTAAACACATCAATCCGGCAGCCGGTGCGGGCTTACGTGTAAAGTTCAATAAAGGTTCGAATACTAATGTTGCAATCGACTATGGTTTCAGTAAAGGTTATTCCGGGGTCTCGATAAGTTTAGGAGAAGCTTTTTAACCTTTTCTAGAAAACAATTACCTTTGAATCAAACACTCTTTGAAGTCAGCCAATGTTTCGCAACCCAGTTGTTCCATAACTTGCTTCAACTGCAGCTTTAAAATAGCAATGGTATGATCGCCACCTTTTTGACCTAATGCACCTACTCCATACATAAAAGGTCTACCCATGAAAGTGAAATCAGCACCACAGGCTAATGCCCGTCCAATATCAGGTCCAGATCGTAAACCACTATCGATCATCACCTTTATTTTATCACCATACTTATCTGCAAGATTTTTCAATGGTTTGATAGTAGACTCTCCAGCATCAATCTGACGTCCTCCATGGTTGGATACAATAATTCCATCCGCACCAATAGCCGTCACTTTCTCTGCGTCCTCTTCATTTACGATTCCCTTAATTACCAATTTTCCTTTCCAAATATCACGAATAGCGGCAATCTTATCGATATCAACCCTACCTGTGAAAGTAGAATTCATAAATTTACCCAACTGACTTAAATTTAAGTCTTTAGACATATAGGGTTTTAAGGTAGCAAATTCAGGTATTCCAACACGAAGCGTTTCAAAAGCCCAGGATGGTCGAATAGCTGCTTGTAAAAAATTATTAATGGTCATTCTCGGAGGCATTGACAGGCCGCTCTTTATTTCGCGATAACGCATACCAAAAGAAGGAACATCAACAAGCACAACTAAAACCGGGCATTGAACAGCATCCAATCTCCTTAAAATATCATCACGCAAGCTGTTCTCAGTTGGATGGTAGAGTTGAAACCAAGCCTGTCCCTCTGAAACTTCGGCAATTCTTTCAATGCTACTCGTCGAAACAGTACTTAGGATATAAGGAATATTCTGCCTTAAAGCAGCTTTCGCTAATATTTCAGGAGCATTTGGCCACATTAAGCCCTGCAAACCAATGGGAGATATTCCGATAGGAGCAGCATAGCGATGACCAAACAGATCAACACTCATATCAATCCCATTAAGCTTTCTAAGATAATGAGGCATCAAACTGATTTGCTGAAAATCTGCCTTATTACGCAACAAATTAACTTCATCATTACAACCACCTTCAAGATAATCAAAGGCAAATTTCGGCATCCTCTGTTTGGCTTTCTTTTTCAAATCAGAGATAGATGGGTATTGAGGATTGTACTTCAATAAACTATCATTTCCGTTCATCTTTTCCATTACGTATGTTAAATTATATCTTCGTCTGCTTAGAAGCAGCATAAAATTTCAACTCAATTAAATCATTGGGTAATGGCTGAGTATTCCAGGAACTATGAATCGCCAGAGCAGTTCCCATTGCAGTAGCCTGAGCCATTGAAGCAGCGAAAACTTCCATCTCAGGAAATACCCTCGATAGAAGGTTCATGTAAATCGAATTCTTACTAAAGCCTCCGTCTACAAAAATTCGGCTCACTCCAGATGAATTAATAATTAATTCTGTAGATCGCTTTTGTTGCGTAACAATATTCATCATCAGATAATGATATGCTTCAACATCTGATGAAAATGCAGACAAATCAATGCTTGAGAAAGGCAGATTATTTCTCTCATCATTCACTATATCGAAGTACTTACTTTCAAAAGCTATGTTTTTATATTTAGAAGTAGCCTGATTGAAATGTTCTGCTATCCTTTTTACTTCTACTTCATGTTCATGGCCTGCAAAAAGACGAGAAGCTTTTACAGGAGTACCTTGATATTGAATATACGAAAGGCAATCTGATTGTAGCTCTTCCTTCGTCAAAGGACTGGATGTAAAAGGATTAAAACTTATACACCATGTTCCCGTTGAAATAAGGATAAACGGCTCTTGAAAACTTACCAAATAAGGTATTAACGCAGCTGAACTATCATGTAAGCCTGTACCCACTCCATAATTGTTGCCAGGAAAAGTAGCAGGTACTACACTATCTGAAGGCACAATCGGCGCTAATTTATCCTTTATTCCCTCTTTATCAACCCACTCATGATATGTATTTTTGCTAAAATCCCATAAGTTAGTATGACAGCCAATACTGGTAATATCTGAGTATAATTTTCCAGAAATAAGAAAGCTCATATATTGAGGAAGATGCAAAGCATATTTTATCTTCTTAAATAACTCTGGCCTTTCTTTTTTTATCCTATATAACTGCATTCCTGAGTTCAAACTTCCTAATACAGGAGAAGCTGTTTGAAACGCAAACTGATCCTCTCCACCATACTTTGAATAGAATTCTTGCTGAATATCTTCAGGATAAGGCTTCAAATAACTATACAGTGGGGTTAAAGGTCTTCCATTCTCATCTACATGTACCAAACTAGCTCCGTAGGTAGAAAAGTTGATCGCTTTTATTTCAAATTCAGATTTCCGAAACACCTCATGCAAAGAATCAAATATCGAAAGCCGCAAACTCTCCAGATTCTCACAAGGGAAACCATCTTCATCTGTAATCTCAAGGAAACGCGCCGATCGTTCAAAAACTATCTTATACTGCTCATCAAATAGGAAAAGCTTCTTATTCGTTTTTCCTACATCAAATACAGCTATAACCGGTTTTTTCATATTGATTTTTTATATTCCTATCTCACAAAAGCCATAGACACTCCACCATCCACATTTAATACATTTCCTGTAGCTTTATTCATCAATCCACCAACAAAAACAAAGCAAGCATTCGCTATATCTTCCGGCAAAATAGTTTCATTCAGTAAAGTACGTTTAGCATAGAAAGCAGGCAGCTCTTCAATTTTAATTCCATAAGCTTTTGCACGTCCTTCTGCCCAGGCACCTTCCCAAATCTTACTGTCAGAAATTACAGCATCAGGATTCACAACATTTACCCGAATCTTATCCTTTCCAAGCTCTGCTGCATTCAATCTGCTTAAATGTATCTGAGCGGCCTTTGCTGAACCATAGCCTGAGTTATTAGGTCCTGAAACCAATCCGTTCTTACTGCCGATATTCAATATATCTCCACCTATATTTTGTTTTTTCAGAACCTTAACAGCTGCCTGAGTAATCTTGAACTGACCTTTTACCAACACATCATACAAAAGATCCCAATCTGCATCAGTATGATCTTCAATAGATTTTGAGATTGACAGACCTGCACAGTTCACTACAATATCCACTCCTCCAAAATTAAGAGCTGCAGCATCAAAAGCATGTTGAATTTCCTCATCTTTTGTCACATTCAAAGGCACAGTAATAAAACTATCCTTACCATACTGCTCTAAGAATTTCTTGCCGGTAATTGCTAAGCGCTCAATATCCATATCATTCACGACTGCTACGGCACCCTCTTCAATAAACTTCTTGGCTATGGCTTTTCCAATGCCTCCCGAACTACCAGTTACCAAAGCAATCTTACCTGATAATGGTTTCGGTTTTGGCATGCGTTGAAGTTTTGCTTCTTCTAACAACCAATATTCAATGTTAAAAGCCTCTTGTCTATCTAATGAAGTATATTCTGAGATTGCCTCTGCCCCACGCATTACATTAATTGCGTTGGTATAAAACTCAGCAGCTACACGTGCAGTTTGCTTATCTTTTGAGAAAGAGAACAATCCTATTCCCGGATATAAAATGATTACCGGATTTGGATCCCTCATCTTAGGTGAGTTCGGATGTTTACAAGTCTCGTAGTATTCAGCATACATCTTCCGATAATCCTCAAATAAAGGTTGAAGACCCGAAGCTATCTCCTCTACATTACTCAAGTCAGCATTAGGCTCTAAATCAAGCACAAGCGGGCTTATTTTCGTGCGCAAAAAGTGATCCGGACAACTGGTTCCCATAGGAGCCAAACGGTCGAGATCATTAGAATTAATAAATTCCAGAATACGCTTATCATCTGTAAAATGACCAATCATATGTCGCTCTGAAGAGCAAAGTCCACGCAAAATAGGTGCAATCTTGGCAGCCTGTGCCTTACGGTCTTCTTCATTTAAACTCTGCAGGCGTTGTCCTCCAAAAACTGAAGCATTTTGTTCTACTTGATCCTCTATATATTGAGCACATTTCTCAACAACGGTTAACGTATTGATATAACAATCATAAGCTGTGTCAGCCCAGGTAAATAACCCGTGCGAACCCAACATGATTCCTTTTATACCTGGATTATTATCTAAACATTCCTTAAGTTGCAAACCTAGATCAAAGCCTGGTCTTTGCCATCCAACCCAACCTATTTCTCCATTAAATAACTCTTTAGTTATTCTTTCACCATCTTTTGCAGCGGCAATTGCAATCGCAGCATCCGGGTGCAAATGATCAATATGCTTAAAAGGTAAAAATCCATGCAAAGGTGTATCAATTGAAGGGGCTTTAGAATCCAGATCATAAATACAGTGGTTAAATAAATTCACCATCTCATCTTCATGATCTATCCCTCTATAAACATTCTTCAAATCCAACAACCTATCTAAATACAAGGCAGCCAGGCCACTTCTTTTCAATGTTCCAATATCACCTCCTGACCCTTTGATCCACATCACCTCTACTGCCTTATTAGAAAGAGGATCTTTCTCAACAGTTTTACAAGAAGTATTACCTCCACCATAATTGGTTAAACGCAGATCTGAACCAAGCAGATTTGAACGATAAAGTAGCAAAGCCACTTCATCCCCTGTTAATTTAGCCGCTATCTCCTCATCCCAGAGATAACTCACATGGCTAAAAGCAAGTTTGGATTTTAAGTTTGTCATATAGTTACGTTATCTGATTCAATTTTTTTATCAATCCTCTAGGAAACCCCCCATTTACTTAGGGAATTAACAAGAAACTGTATAAGATTAAAGTTTAATTTATTAATTGATTACTCTATGTGACAATGATAAAAATTGTGAGCTATATAACTGTCATGTGCTGTTATGAGATATGTTATGTAATAGCCCTTCATAAAAATTATCAATCTACATAAAACATTTTCTTTTAAAGAGATGAACGAATAGTTAAATAAAAAGGTACTTCCTCATGACGGGTAGAGTTCTCAAGAATTAGCTGGGCAGCAGTAACCCCCATGTGGCTAAAGTCTGTCGATATTGTTGTAATCCCATTCATTATAAACTTTTTCAAAGGTGTCTCATTATAAGAGATCACACCCACATCCTTTCCCACTTCCAACTTTAACGACATTATCCGATCCAACAGTTTTACTAAATCATCTTCCATCAGGTTTATATAAACTTCCCCGGCTTTAATTGGTTCTTTCGATATATCACTTACTAACAGGTGAGCAAATGCATATTGTTGACAAAATCTATAAAAACCCTTTATGATATCTTTCGGATAATAACTTCTATCAGGGAATATCAACTTAAGGGTATCGTATTTACTTAACCTTTCTCTAGCTTGCTCAAGTGCATTATAGATATCGTTTGAAAAACTTTCATATACTGCTGCATAATCGCCATCAACACCTGGAATCTCCTTGTCTACAAGTACAAGCTTTTCCTTCGGTATTGAGTTAATTATTTCTACTGCTTTTTCTCTGCCATCTACAAAATGAGGAATAATCACATAATGAGTGTATTCGCGCTTAGGATTTAATAATAGCTTCTTGAAAAAGGTTAAATCATTGTTGTAAATATAAAAATCAACAGAAACATCTTCTCCAATAGTTGAGATAAAAGCATCATATATCAACTTCTTATGTGCGCTCAATTTATTGAAAAAGAGAACTACATGCAACTTTTGTTTTAAATGTGTATTTAATATATAATAACCCTTCCCCGGAACAGACCCTAAAGCTCCCATCTTTTTCAAATGCTTATACCCTTTCTCAGCTGTATCTCTTGAAATTTCAAGAATATAACTGAGCTCATTGATAGAAGGAAGAATTTCATCCTTTTTCAACTTACCCATTTCAATTGCCTTTAATACTGAATTCGTAAGTTGTATGTACTTAGGGGTTATTGAATGCTCATCAATTGTAACATGTTCAAAAAAAGGCATCAGCTTCATAATAATTGAGTTAATATTGAAATTTACAATAAAAAAAATCAAAAAGATAATCTTTATATAATAATGAGGAAACCTGACGGCAAGAATCCACAGCGAACCACTACCCTTAAATCAGTTCTATAGCTTTTTAATAAAAAAAGCATGTTATTGTACCATGATCGGAAGACCTTCGTACAATAAACATGCTTACAATAAACCGATCAATAAACCACTCTATTCCGTTTTAAACAAAAAGGAATCTCTCAGTTGCATCATAGCCCATATTCTTATTTAAAGAAGTATAAAACCAATGCAGGTATTAAATATTTTATTCTGTCTAAATCGCAGCAGGGTCTTCTTACCCTCATCATAATTATCGAATGCTTAATTAAAGTACATGTATAGGGCGAATATTTTTTAAACATCACCCTTACAAACATGTACTACCATTTAAACAAACCATCTTAATAATTAATCATTAAACGAAACTAACTTTAATATCCCAAACAACTATCCTGTACCATCCATGTCTGTCCTGTCCTGTCCAAGAATTGAACCCTTTTTATTACTTTGCGTAAATACCATCTAAGAAAAGATAACGGCCACGATCTGTTGCATTTTCCTGTTTAGTAGTAACATCTATATTCATAAATGGTGCATTGTCTGCATTTGTAGTAGGCGACCACTTAGGAAGTCCTGAACCATTCGGATCTCCTGTTTTAATAAAATTGGCGAAATACTTAAACATCGTTTCCGATACCTTATAATCATCCGGAGTCCAAGCATAAACAGGATTAGTACTTAAATTACCCATTGCATACTCTATCTCAAAAGCATGAGGAGCACCTTCCGAAACAGGTGCTTTAGGTGCAGCTGCCGCTTGTTCTCCCTGAGTTATCCCACCCGCTAAACCAGGAGTAGCATTAGAAAATTCAGAAGTCATTGGTGGTTTTGATTTCGAAAACAAATAACGATAAACTGGCTTTCCACTAGTTTTAGCTTGTAAGTCAATCCACTTCCAGGTACTATAAACAATAAACCGATCGCTCGCCAAAGCTGTAGCCGATTTAACTACTTCTTGCTGAGTATTTCCAGGATATAATTTCAAAACCAAATCTGCCTGATCAGGATATTCTTGTTTTATCTTTTTCATATAGTTCTCAGGGGTGGGTGCATCAGCTGCCATAAATGCTTGAAAAGGAATCTCCGCTGAATTCCATCCCGCTAGCAAAGGCACCTTAGCTTGTTCTCCTACCGCAAAAATAGCAGAAGGCAGTTTAGGTAAAAAATAACCATCAACGGTTGAAGATGCACTAAATGCTCCAGGCATGGAAGCGGCTTGAAGCAACTCTTGCGCTGGCATTGCACGCAATGCAGAAAGAGAGCCTGCTTTCACTTTTTCAGCGAAGGCAAGACCATTCTTCTCACCTTGTTCTAAGGTAACAGGAGCCAGCGTAGGAAAAATCATAGCGCCACTTTCACCAATCGCACCTGCAATTAGATTCTTCGATAAAGGAGATGCCATCTGCGCAGATACAGCAATTGATCCAGCCGATTCACCGGCTATCGTTACACGTGCCGGATCGCCGCCGAAAGCAGCTATATTTTCCTGAACCCATTTTAAAGCCGCATTTTGATCAAATAAAGCATAATTACCAGACGAATTATAAGGAGATTCTTTAGTCAGCTCAGGATGTGCTAAAAACCCAAAAACGCCAAGCCTGTAATTTACCGTAAGAGCAACAATACCCTCTTCAGCCATCTTTTCACCATCATAACGAGCTTCAGATCCATCACCGGCCATAAAACCTCCTCCATAAAAATACACTAAAACAGGTAATTTCTCATTAGGTGATTTCGCTGGAGTCCATACATTCAAATAAAGACAATCTTCACTCATACCAGCTGAACGAAAATTCATATCCCCAAAAACTTTTGTCTGCATCGCATTAGATCCAAACTTATCAGCTTTTCTTACACCTGTCCAGTTTTTTGCCGGCTGAGGCTCCTTCCATCGGAGATCTCCGACCGGAGGTTGAGCAAAAGGTATTCCCTTAAAGCTACGGATACCAGAAGATTCAAGGACACCTTCCAAGGTTCCGTTAGAAACCTTTACTTGAAGGTTTGAATTAGTTTGTGAAAAGGCCATTAGACTTACAAATTGAATAGCAACAATTAAATTAAATAGTTTCATTTTTACATGCTTTATTGGTTAATTTATATTTTAGAGCCATTGATATTATTATGTAAGATACATATTGTCGCATTATGTTACAATATTAGATGTACTTTTAAAACCTATTTTATATTCATTTAAAACAAGACTTAATGAGTAATAATCACAATGTAACTTCCATAAAAGGAGAAGAGTATTTAAAAGGAATTGCCATTGACATTGTAATTTTTGGATTTAATGAAAATCAATTAAAAGTTTTATTGCTTGAGTATAAAAGTACCGATTTATTTGGTCTGCCAGCAGGATATATCCTTAAGAATGAAAATCTAAACGATGCTGCCAAGCGCGTGGTAAGTGAACGAACAAGCTTAAAAGATATCTTTATAGAACAATTTTATGTCTTCGGAGATACCAGTCGCCATGATACAAAGCCTATAGAAAGAATCCTCACAGCTGAAGGAGCTTCAACACAATCTGACCATTGGCTACTAGATCGATTTATCAGCGTTGGCTACTTTGCACTCGTAGACTTCAAAAAGGCCTTACCTCAACCCGACCAGATTTCAGACAATTGTCAATGGTATGATCTCTCTGATTTGCCAAATATAATGCTCGATCACAATTTCATTATAAAAAAAGCCTTAGAAACGCTGCAAACTAATCTTGATAGCAAACTTATCGGCTTTAATCTATTAGCTGAAACCTTTACCATGACAGAACTGCAATCTGTCTATGAAACTATTTTAAATAAGAAATTTCAACGCACTGCCTTTCAACGAAAAATGCTAAGCCTTTCAATATTAGAACGTGTAGCTAAAAGGATGACAGGAGGAGCACACAAAGCACCTTATTTATATCGCTTTATAAAAAACAAAACTTCACAACCATCTACTTAAATATTCATTAAAGGCATCTTTATACTGATCGCTAATGTATGTTTCTGTAACCGGAATCTTTTTCGGCTACTACCCGGCATTAAAAGCTTCCGGACTGGATCCTATTGAAGCACTTCGATATGAATAAATAACGAATAGCTCATCCATCTATCATAATAGGGTTTAGCTATAATATACAAGGGATATTATAAGGATCAAACAAGGTTCAAATAGGGATAATATGACTGTTTTGTCCCTGTGTGGTCCCTGTTTGATCCCTGTTTGGTCCTTGCTTGAGTAAACTGAAGAAATTGGAATGTCCTAACTGGGAATTAGTTTACTCGTTCTAACTGTATTGAAGTCTTGGAATTATGACACATAAAAATTACAAATCACATTGTCATTATTATGCCAAAATATATATACATTTAGCATTAAGATTACTTAATTATGACAAAGATGAAATATAGAACCTCAATTATTCTCCTTTTTGTAGTTGCGATCGGATTTGCGTTAAGTGCATTCATGCCGCAACCTGAACCTCAACAGCCGCAACCAGAATTTAAAGCTAAAAACCTGAAAGTTCTTCCAAAGAATATTACTAAGGATGAGATCGATGAAGTGATGGATGGATTTAAAGTTGCCTTAGGTGTTAAATGTGGTTTTTGTCATGCTTCGCAAGCTGAAGATCCCAAAAAACTTGATTTTGCAAGTGACGCAAAACCAGAAAAGTTAATGGCTAGAAAGATGATGAAGATGACGGCTAAAATCAATAAGAAATATTTCCATGAGCCGGGAATGGATGGAGCGATGCTTGCTATTTCGTGCAATACATGTCATAATGGAAAAGAAAAGCCACAAACACTTGCATTATAAGAGTGGGCAATAATTTTAAAAAGCTACAGGAAATAGTTTGTCCTATTAAAAAAGGGAAAGATTTATAACTCTTTCCCTTTTTTATGCAATTCTCAATGTTTTTGATATCGAAAATAGGCTGATTATTGATTTGCTTTTATACGAACACCACTAGCATCAAACATATCCATTACATTACCTTTCACATGATCATTATCTACAAGATCTAACATGATGTTAATATCATAACCTTCAGCAGTGAAATCGCCATAAAGTCTTTTATCATTCTGGCTCATAGTAATTCCTGTAACCTTGGACATCTCTCCACCATTAGCATCCAAAACTACACCGCTTAATTTGTCGTCCTTGTTTTCAAATACGAAAGTCATTTGAGCGTCGCCATTAGGCGTATCGAAAATAGTTACATTCCATTTACCTTCAAAGGTATTTTCAGTGGTTTGCGCATTCGTATCCAGAGTTATAAACAACCCCATAACAATCGCGAATAATAAGCTTAGCTTTTTCATAATAATAGTTTTATAATTTTTAAATTGATTTTTTGTCAAGTAGCTAAATTACTGCTTAGCTACTATTCCGTATATTTAACAGAATAAAAGTATAATACTAAATCCATACTTCCAAACATTAATACGTATTTTTTACGTAATGATATTTTTTGTAGCTTTGAAAGCTCACTAATCACTTATTGATAGCATTTTGAGCAATATTTAGACCCCAATATGAAGCAATCAGACATTGACGATATACTTATAAATTCAGATCAATATCTTCGCAACGTTCTTGTAGATAATGTCATCTTTGGCTATCATAATAAAGAGCTCAAAGTATTGCTACAACAACCTATTGCTTTAGATAAATGGACAGTTACTGGCGGCTATATTAAAAAGACAGAGTCTATTGAAGAAGCGGCCAATAGAATTGCATATTCAAGAACCGGATTAAAAGAACTGTTCTTTCAACAATTTCGTTCTTTTGGAAACCCCAGCCGATCACTAGACAATGCAAAGAGTGCGAAAAATTTCACTAAACTATCGGGAGTTGAGGTACCTGATAATTTATGGATCTTTGATTATTTCGTATCAGTTGGATTCTATACGCTAACTGAATTTTCGAAGGTTAAAATAGAAAAAGGTGTATATGAAGCGGAATGTCAATGGTGGCCAATAGACGATCTGCCGACACTCATGTTTGATCATAAATATATTATTTCCGAAGCTTTAAAGGCACTAAGACTGCACATAGCACATTATCCCATTGGCTATGAGCTTCTTTCAGAGAAGTTCACACTGCCAGAAATCCACAGTCTATATGAAACTATCCTGGGAAAGCCATTGGATGACAGAAACTTTGCCAAACGTTTAATGGCAACCGGCATTATTGTTAAATTAAATGAAACGAAGAAAATCGGTGCACATCGTTCTCCGTTTCTTTATAAATTTGATAAGGAAAAATACGATGAGGGATTAAAGAACGGCGCTGCATTAGCGTTTTAAGATATTATTTAGTTTAGTTCAATATCCATCTGTTGCAACAGGCCATCATTAATTACATATACATGCATTACTTTACCATCAAATAAAATATTGCCTTCTAAATCCTTCACCAGTTGGTAAACTTCAACTTCTAAAGTTCCGTTTTCTCTTTCACGGAAACCAACCGGCGTTACATTAGGGTCAATCTCTTTCCATTGCCGTTCCCAATATGCTTTAACTTCATTATGCCCGTTTGCATAGTCACCTTCCCATGCCTTTGACCATTTCACTTCCGGATGCATAACTTGTAATATTCCATCAATGTTTCTGGCGTTAAAAGCAGCATAAGCATTTTTAATTAGCTCTTGATTTGTAAGCATTTTTTCTTCATTCATGATATTTTGTTTAAGTTTTGAATTGTATTTAACCTACTTATATCCCAGGTTTAATCCTTTCTAAATAGATTGGCGATGCGCTGCATAAAGCCTTGATATTGTGATGCAGAAGTAAATATTTTTTGTACAGCGACAATCTCGTCCTTTACCTTTTGGCGGCTATATCGTCTGATAATTTCATACGTGTTTTGTTGATCCTGCATTTCGTTTATCAGATCGTTGCTCAATAAATAAAAAACCTACTTGACAAATGTGAAGTAGGTTTTCTATTATCAGTGGCCTCGACGAGAATCGAACTCATATCTAAAGTTTAGGAAACTTCTATTCTATCCGTTGAACTACGAGGCCATAGTCCGGCAAAAATACAATTTCGAATAGTATTTTCATGCTTATTTATAAATAATTATATATTCCTTAATTACAAACAAGTATCATTTTTGACAATATCATATTATTGTCACTATAGATTATACCTATATGATATCAATATAAAAGATAACTTTCAACAGGTGTATTCCGTATATTTGCAGCGTCAAAAAAAGAACAATAAAAAGAAAATAAAATTATGAGTTTAGTAGGAAAAAAGTTCCCCAATATTACAGTTGATGCGATGGATTATATGGGTGATGATTTAAAGATTAATGTTTTTCAAGAAGCCAGTGCAAAAGGTAAAAAGGTTTTATTATTCTGGTATCCAAAAGATTTTACTTTCGTTTGCCCAACAGAACTACATGCTTTTCAAGAAGCTCTTCCTGAATTTGAAAAACGTAATACAATTGTAATCGGTGCATCTTGTGACACCAATGAAGTTCACTTTGCATGGTTAAGCACCGCAAAAGACAATGGAGGCATCGAGGGGGTTACATATCCAATTATCGCAGATACTACTCGCAACTTATCCAATGTATTAGGAATTTTAGATGTTCAGAAAGCTGAATATGATGAGGAATTGGATACGATGATTATTGAAGGCTCCAATGTTTCTTATAGAGCTACTTACTTAATAGATGAAACTGGTAAAGTTTTTCATGAAAGTGTGAATGATATGCCATTGGGTAGAAACGTAAAAGAGTATATCCGCTTAATTGACGCTTATGCGCATGTTCAGAAATTCGGCGAAGTTTGTCCGGCTAACTGGGAAGAAGGAAAAGATGCAATGAATGCAAATCGTGATGGAGTTGCGAGTTATTTAGCAGCTCACTAAAAATAAAGATATGATATTAGAATTAGATAAAGATAACTTAGCAGAAATAGTAAATGATAATGATATTGTAGTTGTACAATATTCTGCATCATGGTGCGGAAACTGCAAGATTATGAAGCCCAAATTTAAGAAGATGGCTTCCGATAATGAGAGCTATAAATTTGTTATTGCTGACGCGGAAAATTATCCAGAGTCAAGAAAGTTAGCGAATGTTAACAACTTGCCAACTTTTGCTACTTTTAAAGGTGGTAAATTAGTAAATCAAGTACAAACAAATAAGTTAGAGCCTTTAGCACAATTGATAAATGAAGTTACCAGTAATTAAGCATTTGACTCAATTTATTGAGGAGAATGATGAAGACTTTGTAATCGAGACCATTGAAACATTAGAGTCTATAATTGATGCCCCAGGTTTAAAAGATGAGGAATTAGACGTTATAGGCGAACTTCTTTCCAATATGTATGGTGCGCTGGAAGTTGATAAGCTTATCAAAAACCAAGGGATGGATAAAAAAGAAGCATTGAATAGCTTTATGAAACGTGTCTTAGGCTCTATTGATAAATAGCCTTGGATTATCAAAAGTAACCGGAGCGGGTTGTTAACAATTTCATGTTAACAACCCGCTTTGTGTTGAAAACTTAATTGAGATGGCGTCTATTTTTTTATTAGATTTAACATCAGTTAAGGGAACGTACTTAAAGCCTATTTTAGAGAGCCATTCTATCTGTTTCAGTCAAGTATTATTTAAGGTTAGCTTTAAGAAAACAAAAAATTTTTAATTGTTGATTTTTTATGTTGATTTTTTAGAAAAAGGGAGATTATAGCAATCTCCCTTTTTCTTTTTTAATTTCTCCTAGTTTAATAGGATGCTTATCTGATAAAACATCATATTTGTACATGAAACCATCATGACTCATGATAGCTTCATCACAACTTAAGAAAAATTATTCTGATGAAAAATGGCTGTCTCTTTTTAATTCCCGTTCCATTAGCTCCCTTGACAGGTGCTGCTTCCTTTACTCCGTATTTGAGTGAAACAATTAACCATATTGATGAATACATTGTTGAAAATGAAAAGACTGCACGGAGGTTTTTAAAGGAGGCTGGCTTAAAGACTCCTCAAAGTAGTCTGGTAATTCATGATTATGGAAAGCATAAACGAGACCGATCATCCATCAACGTTTTCTTTAAAGGCTTATTAGCAGGCAAGGATGTTGGTTTAATGAGCGAAGCTGGGTGCCCGGGTATTGCAGATCCGGGTGCTGACATTATTGCTCATGCTCATAAATTAGGTATAAGAGTTTCTCCGTTAGTAGGCCCCAGCTCTATTATGTTAGGATTAATGGCATCCGGCTTTAACGGGCAAAGCTTCGCATTTCATGGCTATCTACCCATTGATAAGGAACCTCGTGCCAAAAGATTAATGCAATTAGAACAGGATGCTTTGAAAAAGCAGCAAACACAGATCTTTATAGAAACACCGTTCAGAAATAACCGGATGCTGGAAACTATCTTGAATACCTGTAATGATCAAAGGATGTTATGTGTTGCTTGTAATTTAACAGGGGAGGATGAAGTCATCATCAGCGAATCAATAAAAGATTGGAAAAAAAGAACAATTGATCTTCATAAAAAACCTGCTATCTTTTTATTATTTTAAATGAATACTGAGGGTGAGACAGATACAATTATAATAGTTGGTGCTAACCCGGCAGGTCTACTTCTTGCAGCCCAATTATTAAGGTTCGGCATACATCCTGTTGTTATTGATCGTAAATCTTCTTCTTCTAAGGTATCACCTTCTATTCTCCTTCAGCCAAGAACATTCGAAATATTTAACCAATTAGGTTTGGTTAACGAACTGTTACATGCAGGTCTGGAATGTGATGGACTTACGATACAGTTAGAAAGTGAAGTTATTAATTATGTGAGTTATGCACAATGGAGTTTGGAGTCCGGGTCATTTTCGTTATTGAATATAGAACAGCGAAAAATTGAAGAGATATTAATAAATTACTTAGCGATTAAAGCCTGCCCAATTTATTGGAACTCAGAATTATTGAGTTTCAAACAAGACTCCAACGCCGTCAGGCTTGAATTAAATAGAGATGGGGAAATTACTAACCGGGCCTTTAAATGGATAGCCGTTGCAGAAGAAGAGCAATTCAATGTAAAAGAGCACCTGGCAATTTCTTATAACCACTGGTCTGCTAATCGCTCCATTTATCAATTGGTTCTTCGGACAGATGAATTACATAATCGTAATCAACACTTATTTTTAAAGAAAGATAGTTTTGCCTTCGCTACACCCACTAATGATTCTGGAAGCTATGATTTTGTGGGTTCTTTACCAAAGGGAAGCGCACTGAAAATAGGATTTATCGATATCAAAGAGCATTTAGATAAGAATATAGGCTTTTCTATTCCTGTTGAATCGGATGAGTGGCATAAGACCACCCTTTTACAATTTCAACTGGCTACTGAATGTTATAAACAACGTTGTCTCTTAATTGGAAATGCTGCTTTTCGCCAATCCGCATTTGTGGGCAATGAGGTCAATAGTGGTATACAGGATGCCTATAATATTGGATGGAAACTAGCAAATATTTGTCTTGATAAACAAGAAGAATCGCTGTTGAACTCTTATCGGGAAGAACGGAAAAGCATTAACGATGCTCGTTTTAAGAAAGATCGCTGGCTCTTCAAGCTATTTAAAATGTCGACAGTCTTACCTTACAGCAAACGTAAATACCTTATAAAAAAGATCCTCGAAAAGAGTGACTGGTTCGATGTCGATTCTAATTATAGAAAAAGCAATTTATCTGTTCATCATTCTCGTGGAAGAAAGATTCAAGCAGGAGATAGACTGCCTTTTATGAACGTTTATGACGAAAAGAAGCAGGAAGAGATTGATCTATTTCAATGGTGTAAGCGTCCCGGCTTTGTTTTACTAGTACTGGGTAATTTGAGTAACAATTCCCTATTTATTTTAGCCCAATGGATGAAGCAGAAATATACCCGCTATATGCATCTGTTTTACTTACCTTACTCCACTAAAAATCAACCGGTCTTTAATGCCTTCGAAGTAAACAAAGATCAGAATAAAATGATCTTGATACGCCCCGATATGTATATTGCATATATGCATGATGTTGTCAATGCAAGCTTGATTGATACTTACATGATTGAGGTGATGAAATGGAAGTTCTAACGATAGAGGCCTTTCTTATCGATAAAGTCTATTACAGCATCGGGCAAGAAGTATTTTATGTTCTTGTTAGCCGCAACTGACTTCCGGATAAAAGTAGAAGAGAGTTCCATTAAGGGTGTTTGAGTAATGGTAATGGAGGGGTGCTTTGCCATTTCTTCATCATGATAATTTGGCCGCGGATAAATGTATATCTGATAATCGCGAAGAATAATCTCATAGTTTTTCCATTTCTTTAAACTCACCAAATTATCAGAACCCATTATCAGGATAAATTCCTTTTGAGGATACCGCTCTTTAAGGTGAGTTAATGTATCAATAGTATAAGATGGCTGTTTTAGTCGAAATTCAAAATCGCTGCTTTTTATATTTTCCGCTTTTTCAAGTGCTAGATTAACCATCTCAAGACGGTCGTACATGTTAGCAAGGCCGTCTTTCTTCTTTAAAGGATTGTGAGGGGATACCATCAACCATACTTCGGATAAATCTGTATGATTAGCCATATAGTTGGCGATTATCAGATGTCCGGTATGAATAGGGTTAAAGGACCCGAAGAACAAACCTATTTTACTCATTGAATGCTAACTTATTTGTATAAAAACCCTCTACAAGTTTTTCTGCCTGAATGCATGCGTCTTCCAGATGATCATTCTCTAGAATAATATCGAATTCATTGGAGAATTTTAACTCTTTATCTGCTTTTGCAATACGCTCTTCTAATTTTTCTTGGCTATCAGTTCCCCTGGAACGTAAACGATGGACTAATACATCCAGTGATGGAGGTTGGACGAAGATAGCCAGAGCCTGCTTGCCGAACTTCCTTTTTAAATGCAATCCTCCGATTACATCAATATCAAATATAACGATTTTTCCACTTGCCCAGATTCTGTCTATTTCAGAGCGCAGAGTTCCGTAAAATGTTCCTGAATATACTTCTTCAAATTCAACAAACTCTTTATGCGCAATTTTATGAAGAAAAGCTTCTTTGGAAATGAAGTAATAGTCTTTTCCATCTATTTCATTAGCCCTTGGCTGGCGTGTGCTGGCTGAAATTGAGAAAGCTAGTTTATCTGGAAACTTACCGAGTAAATATTTAACTATAGTAGTTTTTCCTGCTCCGGAAGGAGCTGAAAATATAATTAGTTTACCATCCATACTACAAAACGTTCAATAGTTGTTCCTTAATCTTCTCTAACTCCTCCTTCATCTGTACAACCGTTTGCTGAATCTCAGCATTGTTTGCTTTTGATCCTATCGTGTTAATTTCACGTCCCATCTCTTGCGATATGAAACCTAGCTTCTTTCCATTTGCATCTTCACTCTCCAAGGCTTTAATAAAATAATTGCAATGACTTCTTAGCCTTACCTTTTCTTCAGTGATATCCAATTTATCAATATAATAAATCAGTTCCTGTTCAAAACGGTTCTTATCAACATTCTCTTTACCTACTGTTTCTTCCAGGTAATGATTCAATTTTTCGCGAATCAAAGGTATACGGCTCGTTTCTTTTGCTTCTACCTGGCTAAGCAATCCTAGTAATTTATTAGAACGCATGGCTAAGTCTGTTTTTAGAACCGCGCCCTCATCCATTCTAAATTGTTGAAACTCCTGAACAGCCAATAAAAAAACTTCATATACCTTTTCCCACTCCTTATCATCGGCTTTCTCTTCCTTATAACTTACTACATCCGGAAAGTTAAGAGCTGTTTTTAACAAATCAGTATCCGATGCCCCTAAGCTATCGGCAATTTCTTTTAATTCGGTAAAGTAATGCGTCAAAAGGACTCTATTTATGGTTGCTGCAGTTGCTGTAGAATCATCCTGTTCAGCGCTAATACTGATATTGATTTTGCCACGTTCTAACAGTCTGGTACATTCATTCCTTAAAAACAATTCCTTGTCTGCAAATGCCTTCGGAATTTTAAGGCTAAGCTCTAAAAACTTGGAGTTTAGTGATTTAATTTCAACTGCATAATGCCCTTGCTCATTGTTGAAATTTGCGGTACCGAATCCGGTCATTGATTTAATCATTCGCAAAGATAAATTAATTTCTATTGTTTTGTATTTTCTACTAAGACATCAAAGACCCATTTAACATTTTTTAGCATATTCTTTGTGGTGATTTGCCTAAGTTTACCCGATATTACAGAAAATGAATTGTCTAATTAAATATATAATAATCTTGTGTTTCTTATTGCCGAATACTCTATTTGGACAAGATGGGATACGGGGTGTAGTATTGGATTATGCAACGGAGGTCCGAATTGGTGATGCGGAGATTACAAACTTACGAACGCAACAGACTTTAATAAGTAACGGCCTAGGTATATTTAATGTTACAGGTAATATCGGCGACACCTTAAAAATCGCTAGAGCGGGATATAATGAACAAAATATCGTAATATCTTCTAATGACGATATTGTTGTTCGCTTGAAAGGGATTACAGAGTTGAGGGCTGTCGACGTATATGGGACAACGAAAAAACAGGAAATGCAGGATGCTATGGATGATTATCGAAAACAAGGAAGCTACTATAAGGGTAAACCACCTGTCTTAGCCTATATATTCAATCCCATTTCTGCACTTCATGAAGCTTTTGGAAAAACCGGACAGCGCGCAAAGCGTTTCAATGAATACATAAGCTATGAACAGGAAGAACTTTTAATAGATCGCAAATTCAACAGATCGCTAATCACTTCTTTAACCGATTTGAAGGATGATGATTTAACTAACTTTATGCTAATTTATCGTCCTTCAAATGAATTGGTGAAAAATTGGAACGAATACGATGCTACAAGTTATATTAAGAAGGCTTTTACAAAATTTGAGGCGGATGGCCGGCCAAAAGCTCCATCTTTACCAAAATTAGTTATTCCGGAACTAAGCAGAGAATAGACGATGGGGTTTTTAACGTTCAAGCATCTTAATCTCAAACAAGGTATTCCATTTCTTTCCAGTAACATAAATGCGCTTATTTTGATGATCGTACGCAATACCATTAAGCACATCTGTATCTGGTGTATGGTCTTTCTGAGGAAGAAGTCCGATCAAATTCAGCTCGCCTTCTACCTGCCCAGTCAGTGGATCTATAATAATTATTTTATCCGATTGATACACATTGGCAAATATCTTTCCATCAATATATTCTAACTCATTAATTTCATCTACCGGACCCTTATCATTATATACATCAATATATTTACCTGTTTCGGCATAGGTATTTTTATCCAGGAAGTATATTCGGTTAGTACCATCTGATTTAATTAATTTCTCTCCATCATAACAAAGTCCCCATCCTTCTTTACTTGCCTGATAGCTAAATTCCTGAATCTTTTTAAAAGTATTTTTATCATAAACCAGCCCAATGCCTTCTCGCCAGGTAAGTTGAATAATATGATCATCCACTATCGTTAAGCCTTCGCCAAATAACTCTTCAGGAAGCTTAATCTCTTGAAGAATCTTTCCTGTCTTTAAGTCTACCTTCCGCAAGCTTGATTCACCATTTAATCCTGTACTCTCATAAAGCACCCCATCATGATATTCCAGGCCTTGCGTATAAGCTCCTACATCATGAGGGAAGGTATTAATAACGGAGAAGCTATATTGTACAGGAGCCTTATTAGCAACCACTGTTACAGCTACACTGCTTTCGGCGACCTCTCCTTTTTCATAATGTTTGGCAGTTAGTAATTGATCTCCAAAGCTAAGATTACCGCTGTTGAAATACACAGGCTCATTACCCATACTTTTATTGATGGGTTCATTGTTTACAAAGTATAACACCGAATCTGTTGTTTGATCTTCAGGAATATCTAGCTGTAATTTTATGGTATCTCCTAAACTTATAAGACCGGGTTGAGGGCTTAAGAATGAGACGCTTGTTGATTTTTTCTGACTTGTACAAGCAGCAATTGAAAAGAAAACAAGAAGAGAAAGAAAAAGTATATTTTTCATCGGTTAAACATTTATTGATACTAAAGTAATTATTTCTGCCCTAAATTCCTTTACTCTGGCCAAAATGCATCTTTAATATGCTCTATCTGGTAGTTATCTGAACCATCTATTAAAACAGATACGATATCAAATCGAATTTCTCCTTGATGCTTAATATAAGAGATGTAGAGATTTGCTGCACGATCAAGCTGCTGCTGTTTTTGATAATTAACTGCTTCATAAGGCAATCCATATGAAGAATTACGGCGGGTTTTCACTTCTATAAATAAAAGTACAGAACCATCCATCGCTATCATATCTACTTCCAGATGCTTATAGCGCCAATTTCTGGCTAGTATTTTATAACCGAGATTTTCAATGTAGTGTAATGCTGCAAGTTCTCCGGATTGGCCGGTTTCCAAATGTTTAGCCATCTATTTGCTAATGACAGTTCCTAAAAATGCCAGGGTTTCCTTCTCGATTTCCTTTAGTTTTAGGTATTTATGTGATAATATAGCGATATTTTCCGGATTGGTCTCTTCCTTCATTTCATCGCGAACTTTTTGAATCCGCTCGTCTATTTTACGCTTTTTCATCCTAAAGATAGCCTTTAAAACTGTCTCTTTTAAATTATCAGTCTCCTGCTTCACATAAATTTGCCGTTTATCGTCGTTCCAATTCGGACTTAAGTTATAGGGCGACGAAAGCAATGAGATAACCATGTTGGAAACTTCCTTATCAGGGTTTGTTATAAATATTCGCTGTTCCGGTAATTCCTGGCGGTTTAAATATTCAATATAAATGGCAGCAATCTTTTTGGCAACAGGATCAGTAAACTCTACATCTTGTAAAGATGATAAGATCAATATGGCAATCGGATAATTCTTTTCTTCTAACCAGGTTGCGGGCATTTCACCATAATGCAGCAATAAACGAATGATCTCTTGTTCTTGTAAATCATTCGAATTGACCGCAGGTGATTGGCTTTCAGTCGCAGATGCTTCATCATCGAAAAGATTTTCAGGTGGCAGGACGGATGAAGGTTCATTACGAGAAGGGCTACTTTTTCTCGACAGCTGCAACCGCATTTTATTAAGTTCAGATATCAAGATCCTTTCTTCAATATCAAGCTTAACACTGCAGTCACGAATGAAAACAGAGGCTTTGATTTGATCAGGGATTAAAGCAATACTTTCAACGATCTCACGAATAACTTCAGCACGCTTAATAGGATCATTACCGGCATCCTGTAAGAGTATCTGAGTTTTAAAAGAAATAAAATCTTGTTGGTGTTTCTGAATATATTCCTGGAAGGAATTAGGACCAAACTTTTGTATATAAGAGTCCGGGTCATGACCATCACTAAAGAGCAATACTTTAACATTTAAGCCTTCTTTCAGAAGCATATCCGTTCCCCGAAGAGATGCTTTTATCCCTGCAGCATCTCCATCATATAACATGGTTACATTTTTCGTGAAACGCGCGATTAGCTTGATTTGCTCAATCGTAAGGGAAGTACCAGATGAAGCAACTACATTTTCAACACCTGCCTGATGCATAGAGAGAACATCGGCATAGCCCTCAACTAAGTAGCAATTATCAACAGTAACAATGGATTTCTTAGCAAAATACAGTCCGTATAGAACTGCAGACTTATGATATATATCGCTTTCAGGAGAATTGACATATTTAGGAATCTTTTTGTCTGTTTTAAGGGTCCGACCTCCAAATCCTAGCGTCCTTCCTGTAAGATTATGAATGGGAAACATTACGCGACTTCTAAACCGGTCGTATGTTTTACCCCCTTCTTTCTTAATAATTAAACCGGTTTTCTCAAGATATTCTTCCTGATGCCCGGCTTGTACAGCTTTCCTATATAAATAATCCCAGCTCTCCGGCGAATATCCTAATTCGAATTTTTTGATAATGTCTTCTCGATACCCCCGCTCTTTAAAATAACTTAAGCCTATTGTTTTACCTTCATTTGTATTCCACAAGCTATCCTGAAATAATTCGGCAGCCCAATTGGTTACAATAAAAAGACTTTCCCTTTGATCATTTACAATTTGCTGCTCTTCGCTCTGTTCATCCTCCTCTACTTCGATGTTATATTTCTTAGCGAGGTAGCGAATAGCTTCAGGATATGAATATTTTTCATGCTTCATCACAAAGTCGACCGCATGACCGCCTTCTCCGCAACCGAAACATTTATAGATTCCTTTACTTACTGAAACATTAAAAGAAGGAGTTTTTTCATTATGGAAAGGACAAAGACCAAGCAAGTTGGTACCGCGTTTTTTTAAATCAACGAAGTCTCCAACTACCTCTTCTATTTGAATGGCATCAAATACCCGATCAATGGTTGTTTGCTTAATCACTTTATTTCCTCCTAAGTAAAGTTAGTTTATTTTTCTTTACTTGGAATTATATC